>OLPS01000576.1_pt1 | contig 45586 bp, 37 predicted proteins | sample 1673071 | NCBI WGS metagenome assembly OLPS01 (sample SAMEA3136752, study PRJEB25190) | human gut metagenome | reverse complement strand
TAATACTACACGTTTTAATTGTTAATTACGTGTGAAGTAAATCTGTATCATGTCATGGGCTGCCTGGGGCTTTCGTTCCCGCAAGGGCGTGGAAGTAGGATTTCTTGACATTCTCCCGCATAGCCCATGCCTGGAAATGCCTCGTGCGTCACTTGTCGCCACCTTGGCAATCTCCTGTTGCCCCATGATATTTCCACTGAGTCATAATGTCGGGACATGGAAATATTACCCGCACGATGGTATAATGATAGAAAAGCAGTGGCCGTTTCGGACTAATCCCTAAAATTTAAAGAATATAAAAACACCCGACTTTACATTTTTGACTGTAAAATCGGGTGTTTGTTTTGCAAAACATTGATTTTTAATGTTTATCGCGGTGCGTACGGGACTCGAACCCGTGACCCCATGCGTGACAGGCATGTATTCTAACCAGCTGAACTAACGCACCTTGCGATGAGAGAAGCACTTGTTGGTTGGCGGTGCGTACGGGACTCGAACCCGTGACCCCATGCGTGACAGGCATGTATTCTAACCAGCTGAACTAACGCACCAAAGTGCTTGTTTCTCAATTGCGAGTGCAAAGGTACTGCTTTTTATCCATATAGCCAAATTTTGATGGTCTTTTTTTATAAAAAAGTTTGCATCACGATGGCGGGATGGTATTCTCCGTCCTCATAGAGCCAGTCTTTCAGCTCGCAAGAGGCGTTGAAGCCCGCTTTCAAGAAAAGCCTGCGGGAAGCCTCGTTACGGCAAGAGACGATGGCGAAGAATTGGTGGAGGCGGAGCGTGCGCTTGCCGTAGGCCAGGAGATGGCGGAGCGTGGCCAGTCCGTAGCCTTGTTGGCGATAGGCGGGGCGTATGATAATGCCTATCTCGGCTCGTAGGTGGCGAGGGTCGAAGTTCATGATGTCCGCGATGCCGATGGTCTCCCCTTCGGCGTTTTCTGCCATGAGCCTGACCTGTTTGTCGGTATAGATGTCTCCCGTGGAGCGGGTGATGAAGTCTCGCAGCAGGTAGCGGGAGTAGGGCACGTTGGTGCAGCCCACTTGCCATAGCTCTGGCTCGTTCTCTATCTGGTAGAGCAATTCCAGGTCTTCAGGCTCCATGGCCCTGAGGCGGACGTAGGGTAGGGTGGTGTTCATCGTAGTATCTCGTTGGGGGTGATGAGTGTCTTGGTGGCGGGGTCGTAGATTCCCAAGGCCACTTTCGGTTTTGGTGCTTGTGTGAAAAGCTGGAGTATGGCGGAATAGGGATAAGCCTCCGTGTCATATACCATGAAGGTCTCTTTTCCAGGAGTCAGCGAAAGTGAGCGTGAGAGGTGGCCTTGCGGCAAGGTCTCCAGGCTTCCCTCCACGAACTGGGCTTCCAGTCCGTGCGCTTGGGCGAGCGCACGGCATTCGTTGAGGGTGCTTTCCCTCCCCAGGAAGATATAGAGAGGATTGGACTTCCGTCTCTTGCGGGGGAAGAATCCCAGTACGTGGCGAGCATGCGCAAAGCCCATGCGCGCCAAGGTCAGTAGGGCTTGTAGGTAGATGGCCAGTTGTAGAGACGCGAGCAAGAGGAAAGAGAAGTGGGCGTAGTGCTTGCGCAGGAAGATGAGCATGGCCTCGTGGAAGACATGCACATGGCGGAACGAGGAGCAGCGGGTGCTTTCCCCCTTGTAATGGAGGATCAGCGCGGGCAGGTAATAATTATGGTATCCCTGGCGCAAGAGGCGGTAGGAGAGGTCGATGTCTTCCCCGTACATGAAGAAATCCTCGTCCAGGAAGCCCACTTCCGATAACGCCGTGCGTCGCAGCAGGCAGAAAGCTCCACTTACGATTTCTATTTCATGGGGCTCATGCCAAGAGATGCCTCCCATGTAGTAGTGTCCGAGGCGGGGATGATGGGGGAAGCGGCGGCAAAGGCCGGTCAACTTGTAGAAGGCCGTCATTGGCGACGGGATGCCCCGCCTGCTCTCGGGGGCGGAGGTGCCATCGGGATTGAGCATCCTCACGCCCAAGGCTCCCGCGTCGGGATGCGCTTCCATGAACCGCAGGGCTTCCCGCAAGGTGTCTTCCGCCACGATGGTGTCGGGATTGAGCAATAGTGCGTATTCGCCATGACATTGTCGCAACGCCAGGTTATTGGCCTTGGAAAAGCCCTCGTTGTGCAGGTTGGGCACGAAGTTCACCCAGGGGAAACGGGGACGCAGGTATTCCAGAGAGCCATCGCTGGAGTGGTTGTCCACCACCCACACTTCCGCTTGAAGTCCCTGGATTGCTTTTTTGACCGAGCGCAGGCACTGCTCCAGGTAGAACCTTACGTTGTAGTTGACGATGACGACGGACAGCTTCATTCCTTTTCGCCGGTAGTTTCTTCCCCGATGTCAGCCCTGCATCTTTCCAGGGAGGGATAGATAAAGAAAAGGCAGAGCAAGGAGATGATGGCCAGGTAACCGAAAGAGGCCAGCTGGGTTTGTTCGTAAAGCAGCGTATTGATGAGCATGGGTACGCAGATGAGTCCCAACCTCAGGCTTCCCCAAGAACGCAACGCCCCGGGATTGGCGTGGAGTTTGCGGGAAATGACTTTCCACTTGAACAGGCGTAGCGCCACGGGCACGCAGACGATGGTCACCAACTGCATCATCATTTGGGTGGCGAACGTCAGCTGGGGATTCTCGCCGATGGGGGCATAAGTAACCCATTCCATTTCGTAGGCAAGGCATGCTATCCCTGAAAAAATGATGAGACTCCAGAAGAACGCCTGCAAATATCGTTGTGCTTGGGCAATGGTCATGTGATAAGTGAGTGAGTGTGTATTATAATAGAAAGGAGTGGGGCTAGCGGCTGAAAGGCACGCGGTCACGGATGGAACGGCCCAGGGTGACTTCATCGGCATATTCCAGTTCGTCACCCACGGCGATGCCGCGGGCTATCACGCTTAACTTCACGGGATAGGGAGCCAGTTTGCGGGAGATATAGAAATTGGTGGTGTCCCCCTCCATGGTGCTGCCCAAGGCGAAGATGACTTCTTCTATCCCTCCTTCCGCCACTCGCTCTACCAAAGACTCTATCTCGATGTCAGCGGGGCCAATGCCGTCTATGGGCGAGATGATGCCGCCCAATACATGGTATAGGCCGCGGTATTGCATCGTGTTCTCCACGGCCATCACGTCCCTGATGTTTTCCACCACGCAGATGGTGTTCCGTTCCCTGCGGGGGTCTGAGCAGATGGGGCAAACATCCGTGTCGCTGACGTTGTGGCATATTTTGCAATATCTCACTTCTTTTTTCAGCGTGGTGATGGCGTTGGCAAAGCGGTCCACGTCTTCTTCGCTCATGCGCAACATATGAAGCACAAGCCGCAAGGCAGTCTTGCGGCCTATGCCTGGCAGCTTGGCGAACTCAGCCACTGCCTTTTCCAACAAAGTAGAGGGATATTGTTGTTCCATGCGGTCAAGCCATGGCCGTGATGACGTTTAGAGATAGACTCCTACGCCTACACGCAGACCTATGGTGGAATAATCGCTGTGGTTGCGGAAGCTCTGGTCGTAATAGATGGCAGGTTCCAGCGTCACGGATTTTCCCAAGAAGAAGGCGTAACCCACTTCCAGTCCTGGTTTCAGGTCATTGTAATTGTGGTTGGCATGCACCAGCTTGGCGTTCAAGCCCAGGAAGAGGCCGTTGTCGATGATATAGTAACGCAATCCCGCGCCCACCATCAGCTGGTCACTGATGTTGTCGTTGCCGGAGTGGTTGTAGCCCGCTTGCGCCGTCACCATCCAGTTGTCTCTGAACATGTAGCCCGCTTGTGCTTGCAGTCCCAAGTTCAGGTCTTCAGAGCCATTGTAACTCAGGTTCAGACCCGTGAGACTGCCACCCAGGTAAACTTTTCCTTCTTCAAACTGTGCGTGGGCTGTCACTACGGTGAGCAAGGCCACGAGCAAGATCGCGATTTTTTTCATGATTTTGTGTTTATGTTTTTTGTTTGTGTTTGTTTCTTGTGCCAGATAATGAACCACGTTAGTGCCACGAGGACAACAATCACCGTGCCCGCGTAGGACACGTTCTCACTGAGTCCCAACGCGGTTTTGGAAATCAAGAGGAACGTGGAGCATACGGCGGTCATCAGCAATGCCGGTATGAGCGTCACGATGAAGGGCTTTTTCTTTTGCGCCAGATACACCGTGAGGGTCCACAGGGTAAAGACGCTCAATGTTTGGTTGGCCCATCCGAAGTATTGCCATATCACGTTGAACCCGTCTTCGTCAGCGATATTGAACCACAGCATGGCAAGCGTGACGAGGAAAAGGGGCACGCAGATATAGAGACGCTTGGGGATGGAGCGTTGTTCCAAGTGGATAAACTCCGCGATGATGAGGCGTGCGCTGCGCAAGGCCGTGTCTCCGCTGGTGATGGGAGCGGCCACCACGCCCAGCAAGGCGAGTATGCCGCCAAAGGTTCCTAGCCATCCATTGCTCACGATGGTCACCACCTCGGGCGCACTGGCTGTCAGCGAGGCACCCAACTCCTGTGCGGCTCCGCCATAGAAGAAGTAGGAGGACACCGTGGCCCATATCAAGGCCACTACGCCTTCCGTGATCATGGAACCGTAGAAGATGGGGCGGCCTTGTCGCTCGCTTTTCATGCAACGGGCCATGAGGGGGCTTTGCGTGGCGTGGAAACCGCTGATGGCTCCACAAGCTATGGTGATGAACAAGGCGGGAAACAGGTTGCCCGCCTTGGGGTTCATATTCTGTATGCCGTCGGTAAGCTCCGGCAACGCGGGCCATTTCACCAGCAATACCGCCAGTAGCGCCACTGCCATGAAAAGCAGCGAGAGGGCGAAGACAGGGTAAATGCGGCCTATGATTTTGTCAATGGGCATCATGGTGGCCAGGAAATAGTACGCGAAGATTACCACGCACCACGCCAACGTGGCGGAAGTGGCATCGAAGCCGCCCAGCGTTACCGTGATGTTGCCCAAGATAATCGCGGGGCTATAGACAAACACCGCGCCCACCATTATCAGCAGCAATATGGTGAACACCAGCATCACTTTCTTGGTACGCCCGCCTAGGTATTCTCCGACTAGCTCGGGTAGTCCCACGCCCCCGTGGCGTATGCTCAGCATGCCACTGAGGTAATCGTGCACCGCTCCGGCGAATATACAACCCAGAACTATCCACAAGTATGCCGAGGGACCGAATTGGGCACCCATGATGGCACCAAAGATGGGACCCGTTCCCGCTATGTTGAGGAACTGGATCATGAATATCTTCCATCCTGGCAATACCACGAAATCCACGCCGTCAGCCTTGGCCACGGCTGGGGTGGGGCGGTTGTCGGGACCAAACATGCGGACTATGAACTTGCCATAGACCATATATCCCGCAACGAGCGCCAAAAGGCTGATTATAAATGTTATCATTTGGATGAGTTTGCTTTAAACCATGGGCAAAAATAAGCAAATAATTTGGAATAAGAAAAAATATCCGTATCTTTGTCGACAAAAAGAAGACTAATGCGCCGTTTTTATACATTATTAATCGTATTCGTTTGGGTTTTGTGCGCTTTCGCCCAGAAGCGGGAGGTAAGAGCTGTGTGGGTGGCTACCATTGGTGGAATAGACTGGCCTCGTTCTTATGCCCAGTCACCTGCTTCGGCCGAGAAACAAAAGAAAGACCTTGTCGATATGCTAGACAAGCTGCAAGCCGCGGGCATCAATACCGTGCTTTTTCAGACTCGTGTGCGTGCCACTACCGTCTACCCCTCCCGCCACGAACCATGGGATGGTTGTATCACGGGCACTCCGGGAAAGGCTCCTTGCTATGACCCTTTGCGATTTGCCATAGAGGAATGTCACAAGAGAGGCATGGAGCTACACGCTTGGCTGGTCACCATTCCCGTGGGAAAATGGAACGGACTGGGGTGCAAGACTTTGCGAAAGCGATATCCAAGCCTGGTCAAGAGGATAGGAGCCGAGGGCTATATGAATCCCGAGAACCCGCGCACGGCTTCTTATTTGGCCGCTATGAGCCAAGAGATTGTCCGCCAATATGACGTGGACGGCATCCACCTTGACTATATACGCTATCCGGAGCAATGGCGGGTGAGAGGTAGCGCCGACAGGGCAAGGGGACACATCACGGCTATCGTGCGTGCCATCCACCAGGCGGTGAAGAGCGAGAAGCCTTGGGTGAAGATGAGTTGTTCGCCAATAGGCAAGTTCGCAGACCTAAGCCGTTACAAGAGTGGAGGCTGGAACGCCTACGCCCGCGTGTTCCAGGATGTCCGCGCTTGGCTCAAGGAAGGCTTGATGGACGAGCTTTACCCCATGATGTATTTCAGGGGCGACCAGTTCTATCCTTTCGCCATCGACTGGCAAGAGCAATCCCAAGGCCGCGTGGTGGCTCCGGGACTGGGCATCTACTTCCTGCATCCCAGCGAGGGTAAGTGGCGCATAGAGGATATCACCCGGGAGATGTATCATTTGCGCTACTTGGGACAGGGATACGCTTTCTTCCGTGCCAAGTTTTTCATAGACAACACGCAGGGCATCTACGATTTCGCGAGTAAGGTGTTCAACAGCGGGCTTTCGCTTGTGCCGGCCATGACGTGGCAAGACTCCATTCCGCCAGCCTCGCCAAAAGACTTGTCCGTGACGCGCGCTTCCAATGCCACCGTCGTGAGTTGGCAACCTGCCGACGCGGCCTCGGCTGATTCCACTTCTCCTCTCTATACCTATTATAATGTATACGCCAGCCGCCAATATCCCGTGGACATTGAGGATGCCGCCCATTTGATTGCCATTCGCAGGCAAGGCAACTCCCTGCGCCTCAATCACGCGCCAGAAGGTTTCTTCTATGCCGTTACCGCCATGGACCGCTATGGCAACGAGAGTGAGCCTTTGCAAATGGCAGCCCCGCCGTCTTTCACCATGCCCGGGGACTTCTTGGAATGCGACGGGAAACAGCTTAGCCTTCCCCCCAGGGACAAGGCGTTGGACGCCGACATGCTTTTCGTGGAAACCCTGCAGGGACGTGCCGTGGCCAAGTTCCCTTATCGAGGCGAGAAGGCGGATGTCTCAAACCTCCCCAATGGCGTTTATCAACTCAGGGCTGTAGACGACAAAGGCGTTACCCATCGCTTGGGTTTCTTTGCCGTGAGGAGGGATTGAGAACTTCCGTTTGTGTCCAATGGCTAACGATAGGATATCCATGCGTAATCGCGTTGAAGAGGAAAAGGACACGGTAGAGCTGATGATACGAATGTATTGTCGGCACAGGGAAGGAAACAAGGAACTATGCGTTTCTTGCGCCCAATTGCTGGACTATGCCCGTGAACGGCTGGACAGGTGTCGTTTTTCAGGCAACAAGCCCAGTTGCAGGAAATGTTTGGTGCATTGTTACCGCAAGGACATGAGAGAGCGAGTGCGAGCCGTGATGCGATGGGCAGGCCCCCGTATGCTCCTTTACCATCCGGTTATCGCCGTCAAGCATCTTGTGAGGGAGTTAGGGAAGTGAGCCCTGTGAAGGCGGAAAGTTGTCCGTTTTCCAAAACAAGTTATTTTGATGGACGAAACAAGTTATTTTGGTGAGGAAAACAAGTTATTTTTATGAGGAAAACAAGTTATTTTGCCGACCAAAATAAGTTAAATCCAAATCGGTTATTAACCCATGGTGACCGATTTGGATTTAACACGCTGTCAATCAAGATGATGGAGTATATAGTCGCGGCATTCCTCCATGAGCCATTTGGGCGTGCTGGTGGCGCCGCAGATGCCTATGGAGCTGATGCCCTTTGTCCATTCCATCTTTATTTCTGAAGCCTTCTCTATCTGGTAGCTGTTGGGATTGACCCGGCGGCATTCCTCAAAGAGCACCTTTCCGTTGCTGCTTTTCCTGCCGCTGACGAAGAGCACCAGGTCATGGCGTGCGGCGAAGGCGGCTATGTTGGGCATACGGTTGGCTACCTGACGGCAGATGGTGTCGAAACTGCGGAAGGTGGCTTGCGGCTGGATATGGGCCTGTATATAGTCGATGAGCGCATGGAACTCGTCCAGGCTCTTCGTGGTTTGCGAGAACAGGTAGATGTCCCGTCCGTAGTCTAGCTTTTTCACGTCTTCCAGGCTTTCCACCACGATGGCCGTCCCCCTGGTTTGCCCCACCAGGCCAAGCACCTCGGCGTGTCCGCTCTTCCCGAAGATGACAATCTGGGCTTGCGGATTGCTGTCATAAAGCCGCTTGATGCGTCGTTGCAGTTGTAGCACCACGGGACAAGTGGCATCTATGATTTCTATGCGGTTGCGCTCGGCCATTTGGTAAGTTTCTGGAGGTTCGCCATGGGCTCTGAGCAGCACCTTTACGTCGCTTAGCTTTTCCATTTGCTGATGATTGATGGTGACGAGGCCTTGGGCGTGGAGCCGTTCCACTTCCATGCCGTTATGCACGATGTCTCCCAGGCAGTAGAGAGTCTTTCCGCTGGCCAGTTCCTCTTGCGCTTTCTTGATGGCGGTGGTCACGCCGAAGCAGAAACCGCTTCCTTCGTCGATTTCTATTTGTATCATTTTGTCTTGATATCAATAATTACCTTGGACATGTCGGGGTCGTTGGTGATCATGAGTATGCGGGGCTTGCGTCTGCGCTTATGTAATTCGTCGCGAACGACAGTCACTTTCAGCTTGGCGGTTTCCCCGGGTTCTATCTTTGTCTTGTTGAGCGACACTTGCAGCCCTGTGGACATCATTTGTATGCTGTTGATTTCCAACGTTCGTTTACCCTCATTGGTGAGGGTGACTTGCCCTTTGAGTTTCTTCTTGCTTCCGAAAGAACCAAGATCCAGCGTCGTTGCGCTCAGCTGGAGCTTGGGCGCGTTTTCCAATTGTTCGGCCGTCAATTGCGAGAAGTCGGGCAGCAGGATGGTGGAAACGGTGATTTCCTTCTCGCTCGATACGGTATCGCCAGGGAATTCCCCTAAATACACGGAGACTTGGTTGAGCCCCATGTCTCGCAGTTTCTCGGAATCGAGGGTTAGATAGATGTTGCCGCCTCGTTGTGGGGCCAGCTGGGTGGGGGAGACCACGGCGCTCAGGTAGCTGGGCAAGTGCATCACCACGGGACGGAAGCTGGTTTCGCTGTTGTTGCGTATGTGTATGATTTGTGTGGGGCGGTCTCCGCGGTTTACGTTGTCAAACTCCACCTCGCTCTTGTCTGCCATGAAGTTGCCCAATTGCTCTGGATATTCACCGTCGAAGTCCACCACTTCTCTCACCACTTTGCCTTGCAGGTTGAGCATCAATGGCTTCTTGTCTTGCTTGGAGTATACGCCTATCTGCTTTTGGAACGTCCCCATCAACCGTGCGTCATAGGTGGCCGTAATCGAGAACTGTTCCCCAGGGGCGATTTCATTGCGGGGATAGTCCACCACCACGCATCCGCAACTGGTGCGTACGTCGGTGATGGTGAGCGGAGCGGTGGCATGGTTGCGCAGCTTGAACTCCGCGGTCACCGGTTGGCTAAAGGGCACTTGTCCGCAATATATGGTGGTTTGTTCGGCTGTCAATGACTGGGCATGGGCAGGTGACAAGGCACACGTCATGAGCAGAGGCAGTAGTAGGTTTCTTTTTCTCATTGTTCTTTATGGGTTATTGTCGTTTGGTGGCGATAGTATTGTTGTTTTGGGTGACGTTGATGGTTTCCCCTGGAGCCATTCCCCTGAAGGCCGTGCTGTAGGCGCACTCTGCCTGGCAGCTGCCTTGGGTGTAGTTGCCAGGGCGGTCTATGTAGTATTCGTCCTCTATCACGAGTTTTCCTTTACGCAGTTGGTTGAGGTAATAGCAAGTCGCGTTGTCCCGCGGCGTGACATAGTAACCATTTCTATAGCCGCTTAACGCATTTACGGGTTCAAGGCAGGCTGCCCGCTTGTCCGTGATGGCCACGAAGTCATAATCTCGGTCGGCGGTAATCGTGATGCGCACTTTTACACGTTGTCCCACTTCACGGCCTTCGCCTACGATTTCCCTCTTCACGCTGATGCCCGAGGACGTGGAGGCCATCTCGGTGGCGGCTTGCTCAAAGCAGGCATACACCGTTCCCCAGCTGGTTTGTGAGGAGCGTTTGTCCATGGTGAGCGTTTTCGCTTGCCCGGGCAATGAAACCTTCATGTACCCCAGTCCGGATGAGGCTTTGTTTTTGTCTATGGCTTTGCCGTCTACCAGTATGAGGTCTTCGTCGCCATTCTTGGAAGTGAGCGCATCCATGTTGCCTTCCAGGAAAGCGTATACGGCATCCACTGTGTTCACGGGGTTGTCCCATGCTTGTGTGCGCTTTTCGCTCAGCAGCCAACGCCTCATCTCCTCAATGGTTTGGTTGTCTTCGGGAGTTACTTGGCGCAAGGCCTCTATGGCGGCCACCTCGGTGGGTATGCGGTAGTCACGCCAGCTGTAGGCGGCCCGATGGGTATCAAAGTAACGTCCTATATCCTCGCGGTAGACGGAGTACTCCTTCAGGCTTTGCAGGTATTCCTTGGCCTTGGCTTTTTCTCCCTGCAGGGCGAGGATGGTGGCATAGCGGGCCTTGCCGTAGATGGTGAACGCGGCGGGACGCTGGGTCGCCAGGCCCATCAAGTAGTCTCGGTCTTTTCGCTCCGAGGCCGTCAGCGTGGTGTTCTCCATACCTATTATATATAGATAGTCCATCGCGCTCTCGCTGGGCAACAGGTTCTTGGCTCCCTCTCGTTCCATCTTCCTCAGGTTCTCCACTTCCTTGTGCGTCTCTTTCTTCAGGTACTGGAGGGCTTTCTCTATCATTCGCTGGCTCTTGGCCTGCTTGCCCACGGTGGCATGCAGCCTCGCCAGGGTGACGGCCACGGCGGTGGTCATGTAGCGACTGCCCTCCATGCCCTTCCACCAAGTGAAGGAGCCATCGGCCAGTTGCAGGTCGCTCAGCTTCTCGTATTGCGTTTCCAGTCGGTGGTTGACCAGCGAAGAGTCTAGGTAATTGATGAGCTGCTGCCGTTGGGAGGTCTCTTGGTCAGCGTCCAATACCCACGGGGTCTCGGCCAATATCAGTTGACGCAGTTCTTGGTTTTTGGCCAGTTCGCTGGTGAGACTGGTCTCCGTTCCTTGCTCCCGCTTCCACAGCTCCAGCACGGTTTTTACATGGGGTGCGGAGCGCAATACATGGTCGGCCAAGCTGTTAGCGTAGTAGGCGGAAATCAGGCTGATGGCGTTGTCCTCATCGGGTTGGCTGACGCTGGGCAGTGCCTGTATCATCATCCATGCAGGGTTCTGGGTATATTCCATGGTGTATTCCACTTGCTTGGATTCTATGTCTTCGGGCACTAATTCATCAAGGTTTATCTCGTGTTGGCCAGGCTGGTGGTAAACCAGCGGCATGGTCTTGATGACTCTTTCCTTGTTGGAGAGTATGGGCAGGTAGTGTCGCTCACCATCGCTGAAGCCCTTGCCCGATGCGGTGACACGGCAAATGGTGATGGCGGGCAGCTCGCTGGTCTCGATAGTGAAGTTGACCGCTTGGGTCTCTTCCGCCGCCAGCAGGAAGTCGTGTTCTTCCGTGTAGAGCGTCTTCATGGTGGTTGGGTCTATCAACTCCATTTTTGCCTTGCCTTTCACTTCCTTCTCGGAGGTGTTACTGAGGCGGGCGGAGAGCACGCTTTCGTCTCCCTGGCGCAAGAAGCGGGGCATGTTGGGTTGTATCATCACCTCCTTGCGTGCCACGACCTCTCCGCCTATCATGCCGTGACGCATTTCCTGGTCGTGGGCGATGCCCATCATGCGCCATGTGGTGACGCTCTCGGGTAGGGTGAAGCGCAGGGAGACATGGCCCTTACTGTCTGTTTCCAGGTTGGGATAAAAGAAGGCGGTCTCTTGCAGGTTCTCCCTCAGTTGGGTACTGTCGCCCGTGGCTTGTTCTGGCTCCGCTCCGCTGCCACCGGCATTCTCCATGGTCGGGGCTTCGGGTGCTAGTGCGGTGGCTCCCGTTACCACAGACTTCTCCATCAGCACAACGTTTTGGTCAGCCATCGCATAGGTGCGGCTCATGGGTCTCGCTTCCATCGTGCTAAAAAAGATGCGTGGGCTTGGGAAATACTGCTTGTCGAAGGTGTCGAAGCGCAAGGGCTGCTCCTCCATATACTTATAGCGTGCCTCTTCCTGCATGCGTCCGCTTCCCATCCCCAGGTTGCTCCTCCACAGCGTGAAAGGCAGGCTCGCTTGCAGGTAGAGCTTCATCTCCCACTGGTGGGGATAGAGCTGGTCGAGCGATTTGTCATAGAGCACGCCCATCAGTTGTGCCTTGGCGGGTGATCCGTCTGGATGGGTGACGCGCAGTGTCCATTCCTCTTTCTGTCCGGGAGTAAGTCGGTCGCGGAAGGTTACCCACTCCAAGTTGAGCCGCTTGTCGGGCAAGGGACGGGTCATCGCGAAGGAATGGTAGTGGAGTCTGCCGTCCTTGATCCATGCCACGTTGTATATCAGTCCGTTGCCATAGCTCTCTTGATAAGTGAAGGAACGGGTGACGATGGAGTCGGAGAGGGTGTAGCTGCCTTGCTCCAATACTTGGTCTCCGCTGATGATGGTGTACACGGCGTGTATGCTGTCCAGCGAAGAGCCCACTTGCGTATAGAGCGGTTTCCCGCCTGTTGGCAGGGTGATGTCGGTTTGGTAGAACCACTCCTCGCTCTCGCTGGCAGGACGGGTGTCTTGCATGGTGAATACCACGAACTTGTGCTTTAGGGTGTCTTTTCCGCAAATGGCCTCCAGCGTATGCTCTCCACTGTGCAGGGACTGGATGAGCGTAGTGGCATCTATCTGGGTGTTGGTGTTTGCGGTCAGTTCGCTGCCGTTGTCTATTCGGTATCTTACCTTGGCGGCGATGTCATTGCCTGCGGAGTTCTTGTAAATAAAGGTGAAATGGCGCAGGCTGTCCCTTTCCATCTGTTGTGGCAGGTCGGTGTTGAAAGCCGTAGGCTTGTTGCCCAATGGGATGGAGAGTTCTCCGTGGTGAGTTTCTCCAGCCAAGTCGGTGACATCCGCGCTTACCACGAAGTTATAGAAACGGGCGATACGCCTCAGTGGGATAATGTCTTGCGTGTCTTCCTCGGGTAGGACAAGAGGTATTCTCACCTCGAAGTTTCCCTCGCTGTCTGTGGTCAAGGTGTCGGCATACATCTGTTGGTTGGCCTCGCCCTGTGCCCACCAACACCACAAGGCCGCCTGGCGGTTCACCAGGTATTTCACCTTGGCGTCGCTCACGGGAATGCCGGCGTAAGTGCTGGCTTTTCCGCTCACTACCAACGTGTCGCCAGATTCGTAGTGTTGCTTCACTTCAGGGAAAACGACTTCGAAGGTGGGACGCTTATATTCCTCCACCTTGAAAAGACGGCTGCTCCTGAGGTCTGTCCGTATGGTGTAGTTGCCCGTCAGCCCGCTTGAAGGCAGCGTGAAGTCTGCCCACGCCGTGCCGTATTGATCTGTAGTGACCTCTTGCGTGCTTACCGCCTTGCGATTGGCATCCAGCAGGGTGAGGGTTACCTTTTCTTTCCCCAAGGCACGGGTCTCTATGCCCTTGGCCTGTTCATAGCGTATCACGGCCACGCGCACTGTCTGCCCTGGTCGGTAGATGCTTCGGTCTGTAAAGACGCGCTCTTGCTTGCGGGTGGTTTGGTTGTCGTTGTAAGAGAAACTCCCGCTCAGATAAGTGGGGGGCGTATATGGGTCGTCCTTGGTGTAGGCATAGAGGACGCTGGCTTGCCTTTCGTGTGTACTATTATAATAGGTATAGAACGCCTCGCCCCGCCTGTCGGTGGTGAGGGTGGCTTTTCTTGCCATCTTGCCATGGTTGTTCCAGTCTCTTTGTCCCAAGACGATGGTCGCGCCTGCGATGGGTTGTCCGCTGGTGCTGTTCACTGCCACGAAGCGCACGCGGTTGTTGGGCAGATATTGGTGGATGACAGCCACGTCGCTCACGTAGATGATTTCCCTAGCGGGCTTTACGTCCTTGCGGTCGCTCTGTATCTCTATCAGATAGGTGCCCTTGGGCAAAGGCGCCAACTGGAAGGAGTCCTTCAGTATCTCGTAGGCGGGATGGGCGGGGAGGGTGATTTCCTGCGTGACTTTTCCCTCGTGGGAGAAGTGCTTCTTGAGTATCGCGTAATCCTCTTCGGTATTGTAGTCACATTCCGCGGTAAGGTTGAGCCTTCTCACGGTCAGCGTCAACCGCTGTATGTTGCGGATTTTGTCAACGATGATGGAGAATGGTTCTGTCGGCCTGAACACTTTCTTGAAGAACTTGGTGTCGAACATGGGGTTCTCCAATCCTTTCTTGGCGTTGCGCAAGATGTTCATGCGCGGCCATGCTCCCCAACGCCCCAATGCGTAGTCAATGTATTCCACTTTCTCCTTGGCGGTGGTTTCCGGCAAGGCGCACATGGCCAGGTAACGCTCTATGGCCAGCTCTCCCGCCTCTTGCAGGTCGGCATACTCGCTGATGAGTGAGTCTATTCTCGCCAGGTAGCCCTTGTTGCCATAATTCTCTTGCCGCTCCTGCAGGACGATGTAACTGCCCGTGAGGCAAGCCGCCGCCCGGTTGCCATGGGTCACGTAGTAGTTATGCATTTCCCGATAGGCCTGGGTCTCGAAGCCTATTACGTGGAGCAGGTCGTGCTGGAAGATTTTTCCATCTATTCCTTGTTTTACCAATGGCTCGTAACCGATTGATTTCGTGGATGCCAATACACCTGGGTTCCCCATCGCTTTACGGGCATACTCCTCGCTTTTCTCCCCGTATGCCTTTCTGTCTTCCTGGTTTGGTGCGTAGGGGACTTGTTGGATTGCCACTTTGTATAGGGCGGTCATGTACACGGCCGAGAGCGCGGGGTTGGATCGCTCCACTTGCTGTGCCTCTAGCTCCAATCTTCGCAACTGCGGGGCCAGGGAATCGGGCGAGATGTCTTGCCATATCGAGAGCGAGCGGAACTGGGCGGCCAGCAGTTGGCCATAGTCCTTGTTGGCCGTGGCTTGCTGGGCGATGCGCTGGGTGATGGCCAGTTCCTCGCGTGGCAAGTCTTTCTCTCGCGCTTGCGCTGCCTGTTTCCACAATGAGTCATAATTGTCTGCCATGACGAGCGATGTCGCCATCGTCATGAGCATGGACGTGAGGGTCAATATGCGTTTCATCTTCCAGTTTCATGTAAGTTTCATGCAAATGTACTAAAAATTTCCTCATCCCATGCCCGTTTTTTGCTTCTTTTTCATATATGCGCTATAAAATAACTAAATCTAACAACCCTGTTTCACGGTCTGAGGCGTGATACTAGTCTCGAAGGCCTGCGAAACTAGTTTCATTGCCCTTCGAGACTAGTATCGTATCGTGAGTTCGACGAAAACTTGTAGAGACGCATTTTTGCGTCTCGGCAAGCAAGATTGCCGAATAAAATCGCCTGTCGCGAAGACTTGGCAGCTGGCTGAGACGCAAGAATGCGTCTCTACAGTTTGGCAATAACAGGGCTGCGCACATAAAGTGGAATTCGTCGAACTCACGATATCGTAGCCTTTCGAGACTAGTATCATTTGTTTCACGACCTAGTTCCCACTGGGCAGGACAAGTTTTCGCTCGTACGCTCTTTCCCGCGGTTAGCGTTAAAAGCCATTAAATATTTGGTGGTTTCGATAATTTTCCCTAACTTTGAACAACTAAATATAAAACGTATAAAAACGATGATAGAATATTTAGCATCCAACTTATGGCTCGTGTGGACAGTCGTCATGCTGGTCTGCCTGATATTGGAAGTTTCTTCTGGTGACTTTTTCATCACCTGTTTCGCCATTGGCGCATTGATTACCATATTTCCCGCATTGCTGGGCGTGCCTTTATGGGCGCAAATCCTGGTGTGGGCTGTTTGTTCCGTATTGAGCATCAAACTGGTGAGGCCCTGCCTGTTACGCTTGCTTCACAAAGGTGGAGAGCATCGGCTGAGCAATGCAGACGCGCTCATCGGGCAAGTGGGGAAAGTTAGCCAGGCGATACCCGCCCAAGGAGCTGGCCGTGTGCAGTTGGACGGAGATGATTGGAAAGCTGTCTCAACGGGCGAGGCTTTGCCCGTTGGCACCAAGGTGAGAATCGTGTCAAGGGAGTCCATTATCCTAACCGTGGAAAAAGACTCATAATTTCCCAAAATAGTAACCCATTTAAATCCTGTTATTATGATTACCGTCTATGTTTTGTTGGCGATAGTTATCTTGGCGCTTATTTTTGTCAAGATGGCCATCATTATCATCCCTCAGTCCGAAACCAAGATTGTGGAGCGTCTCGGAAAGTATTACGCCACGTTAGGCCCAGGTATCAATATCATCGTGCCTTTCATCGACAGGGCCAAGGAGGTGATAGTGATGCGCGGAGGCCGATATATATATAGTAATGTCATTGACTTGCGCGAGCAGGTGTATGACTTTGACCGGCAGAACGTGATCACCAAGGACAATATCCAGATGCAGATTAACGCCTTGCTATACTTCCAGATAGTAGACCCTTTCAAGGCCGTGTATGAAATCAATAATCTGCCCAACGCCATAGAGAAGCTAACCCAGACTACTCTGCGAAATATCATTGGCGAAATGGAACTAGACCAGACGCTCACCTCCCGTGACACCATCAACACCAAGTTGCGTGCCGTGCTGGACGATGCCACCAACAAGTGGGGTATCAAGGTGAACCGTGTGGAGTTGCAAGACATTACGCCTCCCCAAAGCGTATTGCAAGCCATGGAAAAACAGATGCAGGCGGAGCGTAACAAGCGTGCCACGATATTGACCTCAGAGGGAGAGAAGCAAGCGGCCATCCTGCAATCAGAAGGTGAGAAGACCTCTACTATCAATAGGGCTGAGGCCGAGAAGCAGCAATCCATCCTCGTGGCGGAAGGTGAGGCCATGGCTCGCATTCGCAAAGCCGAGGCAGAGGCCATAGCCATACAGAAAATCACCGAGGCCGTGGGACAATCAACCAATCCCGCCAACTATCTCTTGGCGCAGAAATACATCCAGATGATGCAAGAACTGGCCCAGGGAGATGAGTCCAAGGTAGTTTACTTGCCTTACGAGGCTACCAACCTGATGGGCTCTATCGGTGGCATCAAGGAACTTTTCAAAGGAGCGTAGTCCGTATGGATATATGTATTGTAGCGGGAGCGCGACCTAATTTCATCAAGGTGGCACCCGTGGTGAGGGCGCTCAATGAGGTGCGCCAGCAGTCTAAGGACGTGAATTACATGCTGGTATATACGGGAAGCGTGGATGACCCCGCCATAGAGCCGACGCTTTTCGATGATTTGCAGATACCTAAGCCAGATATGTACTTGGGCGTTGACTGCGACAACCTGAATGAGCAGACAGGCCAGGTGATGTCCCACTTTGACAAGTATTTACAACGCCACCATACCGACGTGGTAGTGGTGGTGGACGATTTGGCTTCCACTTTGGCCGTGGCCATAGTCACCAAGAAGCACGGCGTAGCCTTGGCTCATATCGCCGCGGGTACCCGCAGTTTCGACCTTGCCATGCCTAAGGAAATCAACAGGCTTGTCATCGACGGACTTTCTGACATGCTTTTCACGGCGGGCATCAGCAACAACTCCATCGCCAACAAGGAGGGAGCGGAACTATCCAAAGTCTACATGGTGGGTAACGTGCTTATCGACAATATCCGTCATGACAGCGGGCGCTGGCGATGCCCAGGAGTGCTGCAGGAAAAAGCCATTGGCGATGGACGTTATTTGCTCTTCACGCTCAATCGCAAGGAGCTCCTGGCAGATGGAGACAAACTGCGGGAGACCTTGCGGGTGATAGCCACCCATGCCGAGAACCTTCCTGTCATTGCCCCCTTGCATGGCAAGGTGAGAGAAGTGGTGGAGAGGGAATTAAGCGAGTTGCCTACTGACGTGAAGCGGACTTTCCTCTTGGTGACCCCACAAGGATACCTGGAGTTTGGATATCTTACCGCCCATGCCGCGGGCATTATCACGGATTCGGGCAACGTGGCCGAGGAAGCCACTTTCTATCGCACGCCTTGCGTCACGCTCAATAGCTACACGGAGCATATCGAGACGGTAAAGGTGGGCAGCAACGAGTTGGCGGGTGATGACCTGGAGGCTTTGGCTCGTTACGTAAGCCAGATGGTGTCAGGGAAGTGGAAGGCATGTGATGTCCCCGACAAGTGGGATGGCCGCACGGCCAAGCGCATTGTCCAAATACTCATGGGCGCATAGCTTTATCGCCAGCGATAGTTACGCCTTCCGCTTTTGTCATTTGGCGGAAGGTGTGCCATGTAATAGGTATCGTGCAGAGCGTGGAGAGCACGTCACTCACCGCCTGCGTCATTTCCAGTCCGGTAAGGCCGAGCCATCGGGGCAGTATCAGTACCAATGGGATGAAAAACAGTCCTTGCCTTGCCGCCGCCACGAAGTTGGCTTTCCAGGGCATGCGGCAGGTCTGCATCATCATGTTGCTCATCATCATGAAGCTGCTCAATATGTAAGTGGCCGCTTGGAATCTCAGCGCGTTCACGCCTATGGCTATCACGTGTGGGTCATCTCGGAAGAGGGCGATGGTTTGTGCGCTGAAGATAAACAAGATGACCGTCCAAAACAGATGGAAGCCAACGCCGATGCGCACGCAAAACCAGAAGCCTTGCTTTACCCTGCGATAGAGTGCGGCTCCATAACAGAAACCACACATGGGCTGGAATCCTTGCCCCAATCCGATAATCACGGAGTTGATGAACATCGTTACGCGGTTCACGATAGACATGGCGGCTATGGCGGCGTCTCCAAACATACCGGCGGAATGATTGAGCATGATGACCGCCAGGCAAGCCAGTCCCTGCCTGGATATGGAGGGAGTGCCGCCCGCCAATATCTCTTTTATGTAGCTCTTGTCCAGTGATATCCTGCGCCAAGAGTAATGTATAGCCCCTCTCATGCGGCTCATTCTCCACATCACCATAAATCCAACCGCTTGTCCTATCACCGTTGCCCAGGCCGCTCCCGCCAGTCCCATGTTTAGTCCGAATATCAGCAATGGGTCTAATACGCAATTGAGCACGGCGCCGCTCACGATGCCATACATAGAGTATTTGGCGTAGCCCTCGAAACGCATTTGATTGTTGATGCAGAAAGAGCACATGATAAACGGCGTGCCCAGCAATATGATGCTCATGTAAGTCTCCGTATACGGCTGTATGGTAGGCGTGCTTCCCAGTATCACGGCCAGCTCCTCTAACCATATCTCCCCGGCCGCCAATATCAGCAGGGCGGTCACCAATGTATAGAAAAATCCCGTTGAAGCCATGACACGGGCTTGCCTATGTCGCTTGCGCCCTAATTCCCGTGAGATGAAGTTGCCCGTTCCGTTGCCGAAGAAGAAAGAGAAGGCCTGTATCATGAACTGCAACGAGGCCACGATGCCTACGGCGGCGGTGGCCTGTGTGTTGATTTGGCCCACGAAATAGGAGTCCACGATATTATACATATTGGATACCAACATGGATATGATAGTGGGCACGGCCATGGTACCTATCACTTGGGGTATCGGGGCTTGTGTCAAGAACGTATAGTTGTCGGTCTTGCTCATTGGGTCGTTTTTCCACTGCAAAGGTAATCAATTCTCCCGTTAAAACGGCGATATTTGGCGTAATATCCTAAAAAGTCCGCGAAAAATTTGTCGGTTCAGGAATTTATGCTTACCTTTGCACTCGCTTTCGGGCAAATAACGGCTTACGGCCATGGAGAGATGGTAGAGTGGTCGATTACAACGGTCTTGAAAACCGTCGTACCGAGAGGTACCGGGGGTTCGAATCCCTCTCTCTCCGCCAAGGCTCCGAACGGGAGGCATTCAAGCAAGGAGTAAAAAAATGTAAAGCACCGTAAATCAATAGATTGCGGTGCTTTTTTCATATATATACGCCAAACCATGGCGGCATAAATGCATCGGCTGGCAGTCACAGCCCAGTCATTCTCCGCTACATTTCTGTTTCGTTTTTGGTATCATGTTATCGTGAGTTCGACGAATTCCACTTTATGTGCGCAGCCCTGTTATTGCCAAACTGTAGAGACGCATTCTTGCGTCTCAGCCAGCTGCCAAGTCTTCGCGACAGGCGATTTTATTCGGCAATCTTGCTTGCCGAGACGCAAAAATGCGTCTCTACAAGTTTTCGTCGAACTCACGAATGTTATTCTCTTTAATGCTTGGATTTAATGCAATAATAACAAATAAAGTGGAGATGTCAAAATAGCATCAGATAAACTTCAGGACTATTTTAAATTCACAGTCTTTGTTATGCCAGGGAAGACGGTCAACTGGGCTGTCCCGCCATTGCTTATCTCTACATTCGTGTACCGTGCCTCTACCACCACCTTGCCGTCCAGCCTGATGATACCCCATTGCTGGGGATTGGTTTCCACGACACAATAGTTACCCACGGGGTTCTGTATGCTGCGGTAAATGGGCGGCACGATGACGCGGCTGCCTGCTCTCAGCCCCCATTTCAATCCCGATTGGAACGGAACGACATCTTGTATTTGGGCAAGCCGCGTCTGCTGTTTCTTTTCTTTTTCCCGTTGGAGGTTCTCTCTCATCTTGGCGGCTCTCGCCTCAGCTTCCGCTTTCAGTCGTGACACCGCCACGTCAAAATCCTCGTCTTGTGTCTTTGGGTGCTCACAGGCGATGTATTGCTTTTCCTTGCCATCCATGGCATGGTAGTAATTTCCCTTTCCGTCCGTAATCACGATGCTGCCGTCTGCCAGTTCGCCGCAGAATCCATAGTATTCGTCTTCGTCATCCGCCAGGATGCACACACAATCCTGATGAAGGAAAGCATCCTCGCTGTCTATGTGTCTGAATTTACAGTTGTCAGCCAGACCAGTATAAATCCGCAAATAGAAGCCCCGTGGCACCAAGTCAAAGCTGTTTATTCCCAACGGACTCTTATAGACATGCTTGGTGCGGCTGTAATACAGCATTCCGACCCTCAGCATCTCAATCCTCCCATATTTCAGCACTTCCGGTTTCCCGTTATACAGCTTGAATGTTTTCAAGTCGATGTAGAATGTATGTCCGGCATTGTCCGTCATGGCACCAATGTCGTCCAGCAGGAATTTCATGTAGCGGTATCGGTTGAGTTTCATCCGTATGTTCCCGTTCCCATCCACGATGCCGACCCGGTTGTCTTCGAATCTTACGGCTGCACAATTGTCTTTCACGTCAAATACGGTGCGGTATTGCGCTTTGGCGGTAATGGTCTGTCCTTGCTTCAATCCCCAAAGCCCGCTTTGACGGTCTTTATATGGCTTCAGGGCTTCTGCTTGCGAAGCGTTATTATCAAACAGGGAAGAACCGCTTTGCAGGTAATCCATCAACTGTCTGTGCGATACAATCGTCTCCAGCAAACCGTCCGCATTCAATGCCTCGTCTTTCTCTTGCCCGGCAGCCATACAGGAAACATTTCTTGCGTTTGCGGTTGGATAGCCTTTTCCTGCCAACCGTCCCTCGAACATGGCCTGCCAGTCCCGATAAGCGGTTGGTAACCCGAACAGACGGTACAGCCCTACGTTGTCTATCAACATGCAGGTTTCCTTGCCGTCCGTCTTGCGCAGTCCCCGCCCTACTTGTTGCAGGTACTTGGCAAGCGAAAGGGTAGGCCGAGCCATTTGCACGAACTCCACGTCCGGGCAATCGAAGCCCTCGCTGAACACATCCACGTTCACCAGCACTTGAATCTTACCCTGTCTGAAGTCCTCCACCATTTGCTTGCGCAGCTTGGCAGGCGTCTTGCTGTCAATAGCGACGGCATTCACACCTTTATTATTATAGTATTCGGCGATGTTCCGTGCGTGGCTGATGCTGACAGCATACACGATGCCTTTCTTTCCATGGGCATATTGCCGTACGCTTTCATACAGTCGCTCGATGCTTGGCCGTCTGTTCAGCACGGCATCCATTTCCTTCACCTGAAAGTCCCCGTCCGCGCCCCGTTTCTCTAAACAGTCTATCAACCGCTGGTCTTCACTATTCGGGCGTATGGACACGTAGTCAAAAGCGGAGAGCCACCCTTGACGGATGAAGTCCGCGATGCTGTCTGATATTATCAGCGTGTCAAACAAGTCCGTGAATCCCTTGCGGTTCAGCCGGCAGGGCGTGGCGGTCATGCCTAACTTCTTCGCTTCCGGATAGCGTAACCACAGTTCTTTGTATGTCTCTGCAAGCGCGTGGTGCGCCTCGTCTATTACAATCAGGCTCGGATTATCACCCTTCACGTCCTCCCAATGCCTTGATAGCCACTGGATGGACATCACCTTCACTCGTCCGTCCTCTTTGGATATGCCGTAACGTGCCACCGTCTCCACTATCTGCTCCACAAGTTCCCGACGATGAGCGACAATCCACACGCATTGGTATTGCCCTTCTTTCAAATGGTCATAAATTACCGAAGCAAGCAAGTGTGTTTTGCCTGTTCCTGTGGGCATCTGAATCATGATACTTGAATGCTGTGCCCATTCAGAAAAGAGAAAATGTTTAATGGTATGTTGGTATTTACGCAACATGATGATGAGCTATAGCTAAAAAGAGAGCGTTACTCATTGTTTTAACTTCTGACAATACGCTGTGGACCACGTTTTATTTCAAGCACACCCTGAAATACAGTTCCACCGACCAATACTTTCCGTCATACAGCGAAGCCGTCAGATTGATGCGGTCTTTCCACACGGCATAATTGCCACCCACGTTCACCACACCGTCATAATATTCACCCATCAGGTTCAGGCCGTTCAATGCCTTTGTCCAAAAGCCGTCTCCTTGTCTGTTGAAACGGAAGTTGGCACCAAGAGTAAAACCATGGTCATTGTCAAAATCCAATCCGTCAAACTGGATGACCGAGGCATGTACGCCAAGCGTTCCCCAGCGTTGGAAAATGAAATGCTTGGTGGCGGCAAGATAGAAACGGGTCAGATGATTGGTACTTTCACCTGCATCTTGGAAAGTGAGGTTTCCACCTCCCGCATTTTCGTGGCTGCCGGGATCGTTTGCGCCCAACACGATTTGCGGTGTCCACGACTCCCACCAACCTTCCTTCCATGCCCGTAGACGGAAGTGGAAAGAACGGTCTTGGTTGACAAACTTTCCCCACGTTTCTTGTGGCCAGTAACTACTGCCGTGGATGCCTTTTACCAACGTGCAAGTGTATGCCACCTCCAGCCAGGGGAAGATGGTGACATTAAGGTAATAATTAAAGGTGTATGGTTTGTACTCATCATGGGCATTCCAGTAAGAATCACGATAGATATTATGGTCTATCATACTTCCACCAATCATGACAGTCTTGTCTCGCTGCATTTCGGCAGTAGGAGCATGGAGAAGTCCTGTTGTGCCGTAGGCATGCTGGCCGAACACGTTGATAGACAAGCAACACAGCACAATCATTACATAAACATATTTCATGGAAAGTCTTCATTTTAGGGATAGTTTTCATGTATTATTGACTTTCCATTATAGCGTTCTTACAAATTAAAACAGGCTCAATGCCTTTTCCACAATGTGGTGCATGTCATAGTATTTATATTCAGCCAACCGGCCACCAAAAATGACATCCGTTTCCTTATCTGCCAATTCCTTGTACTTCAGATAAAGTGCATTGTTCTTCTTGTCATTTACGGGATAATACGGCTCACTGCCTTCCGACCATTCCGAACTGTATTCTTTCGAAATGACTGTTTTCGGGCATTGATACACCGCCTCACCGAACATCTCGAAATGCTTGTGTTCGATGACCCGTGTGTAAGGTACTTCCCGCTCCGTATAATTCACTACGGCATTACCTTGATAGTTCGGCATGTCCAGTATTTCCGTTTCAAACCGTACCGTGCGGTATTCCAATTTGCCAAACCGATAACCATAATACTCGTCAATAGCACCGGTAAACACCACTTTGTCAGCCAATGATTCCAATTCCTCGCGATGAGCAAAGAAGTCACAGTCCAACCGCACATCAGCTCCTTCCAACAATCGCTCTATCAACACATTATATCCACCGATGGGAATGCCTTGATATTTGTCATTAAAATAATTGTTATCGAACACCATACGTACAGGCAGACGCTTGATGATGAATGCAGGAAGGTCCGTACATTTCCGTCCCCATTGCTTTTCTGTATAGCCTTTAATCAACTTCTCGTAAATGTCTTTCCCGATAAGCGTTTGTGCCTGTTCCTCCAAGTTGCGTGGTTCGGTCACCCCGTCCACCTTCATCCGTGCCACGGCCTCAGCTTTTTGTTCTTCTATCTTCGCCTTGGCTTCGGCTGGTGTTGTCACGCCCCATATCTGATAGAAAGTATTCATGTTAAAAGGCAGGTTATACAGCTTCCCTTTGTAGTTCGCCACGGGCGAGTTGGTGTAGCGGTTAAACTCCACAATCGAGTTTACAAAGTTCCACACCTTCTTATTAGATGTATGGAAGATGTGTGCCCCATATTTATGGACATGGATGCCTTCCCGCTCTTCGCAATAAACGTTCCCTCCCAAATGGGGGCGACGGTCAATCACCAGGCATCTCTTGCCTTGTTCCTTGGATTTGTAGGCAAAGACAGAACCGAACAGGCCTGCGCCTACTATTAGATAATCGTAATGTTTCATGGTTGTATCTACTCTAAACATAATTTGCCATTGTCTTCAAACCAATCCTGCAGTGCCTCCTCGAATGAATAACGGAAATCATACCCCGATGCCGCCAATTTCTTTCCACAGATATTTGTGGATATCTGCAACTTTTTCACACGGGCAGGACATATCCCCATGGGGCTACCTAAACATTTCGCCACGATAGCAGCAGGCATGATGAGCATATTGGGAATATATGGCACGAATTGCCGTAGCCCCGTGACCCGTTTCATTGCCTTGACAATATGCTCAATGGTATAAGCAGGTTCATAACAGCAGTTATAAAGCTCATATCCACTCTTACCCTCTTTGGCACGCCACAACATGAAGTTCACCAGTTCTTTTACATAGATACAAGCCTTGATCGTATCCTTTCTGCCGGGATAGGCAAAGGTGTGCTTACGGATGCCCCAATACAGGCGGGTGAAGTTTCCGTTCTCCCCCTTGCCAAACACTACGCCCGGCCTTGCGATAGTCAGATGTCTGTCAGCATCAGCCGCTTGCCAAGCAATATGTATTTTTTCCGCCACCAGCTTCGATATTCCGTATGGTGTATTCGGTGTGGGCAACGTTGTTTCTTCCTTCAACTCTTCAGCCGCACCGTATGGAGCTATGGACGATGTAAACACCATCCGCTTGATACCATGCTTTTCGGCAAAGGCACAAACATTTTCCGCCCCACGGATATTGGTCTCGAAGTATTCGTGGTCTGGGTGACCGGGCGTGCGGTGTACGGCGGCGAAGTTGAAAATGATGTCATCGGGCGTATACTTTAGTTCAGGGAAATCAAAAGGTTTGCGCACGTCACAATATACATAGGTGGAATGAAGCGTTTCCCCCTTGCGCAACGCAGGTTTATAGTTCTTCACCGTAGGCAGTGGATTGCCCGGCTGTACGATGTCCAGATTGTAGACTTTTACTTCTGGATGATGCAAGTGAATCAGTTGAGTGAGGTGCGTACCGATAAAACCTGTACCACCTGTTATAAATACGTTCATCATTATCTGTATGCGTTGTATGTTTAAAAACTCTGTTTGTATTTCTTCCCGAAAAATTTCGCCAGAATAAATCCGATTACTTTCTTGTGAAAGTTCTTCTTACCCATATATATATAGCCAATTTCTTTATAGTTGAATTGGTTTTTCATCACCCATACATCCAGCAACCTCTCACTGACCCTACCAATGAGACGGGCTTGAAATGGATCCATATTTTTCAAGTCATAATATTCTTCCAATTCTTTTAGTATGGGAAACATCCATTCGCAGTATTGGCAGAAAAGATCATGCTTCATGATGAACATATTGAACAAATGTTCACACTTACGTCTCATCTGCATATCAAAGTAGGGCAGATATTCAGGGCAACGCTTTGAAATTATTTTGCGTGCATTGTCAAACTGCCCTCCATCAAAAGTGTGGTCATAATGTGAATAAACAGACTCAATATACAGCTTACGCATCTTGGGCAACACCAAGTCATGCTCTCGGCACAACTGTTCTGCTTCATCCGTAGTGAGTATACTATTCCAATCGTTTTTCTTCCGTTTCAGACAGAAGTGTCTGCGATAGTGCGCCAGCCCCACATAGTCTGCCTTCAGGTTCTTCCAAGCCCAATAGATGGCAGTCAGCTCACTGTAGTATGGATTTTTGGTAGATATATTTTCCCCCTCATTGTCAGGTTGGTACCCTAAATCCAAATCAGGGTGTAAGGCTTTTCCTACTTGAATGGGCAGGTACACGTCATCCTTGGGCATCTCACACTGCTTGTGGGCTGCCACCAAAATCTTGATGTTCATATTGTTGCTTTATTTGATTATGTTTTTAGTTCTCAGAACATTCTATATTCGACACGGCATTTCCATGTTCAGACTCATAATGTTTCTTTGCCACGGCGAGAGTATCTTCAAACGGAGGGATGGAGTCGTCATGCATAAATTCTCTTGCAAAAGCAAATGGAATAAGTGATTCTCCGCATTCTTTCAAGTTCGTTAGGTCTTCAATATAATTTTTCACATCATCCTGCGTAAGCATCAGCTCACGGTCTTTCAAGAAATCATATTCTTCTCCCCGTGCACGAGCCTCCAGCATTTTCACGTAAGCAGCTCTAAACCGGTATGCTTGCCTCACTCGCATCATCTTCTCACGCGGTTTAAGCAACTGCATTATAGCATAAAAATCCTTCTTGCTACAAGCTTTCCCAGACGAGCGTTCCATCTCTCTTATGCGGCGGGCCATTTCTTCCTGTTCCCTGCCAAAAACATCATACGTGGATTCTACAATCTGTTTCTTGAAGTCGTACAGCTCTTCAATGCTCATTTCCAGTTCTATGTAATCATCTTTCCGATAGGTGTTTATATTATCCTTGTCGATCTCATAACCGAACACGATTGTCTTTTTATGCAATTTGCTATAATTGGTGAACAGAACAACCACTTGGTCTGCAACAAGAATGACATAAGGCGATCGTGGTCGGTTCGTGCCAAATACGCCAGAATCTCCCTTCAACAGAGGCTCATCCAATCTGAACACAGCATATCCATAGTCTCCCATTCCTTCTTTTGACCCTGTAATCTCCTCACGGCATTTCAGACTTCTGTCAAGAATCCCCCTGATGTCCAACTCGTCCCTTGCGTCCATAAAGAGTCCCATATATCCGATTGACATCCTCCAAAACACTGATAGCCAGAAGAGATAAGCCAATCTTGGATGCAGATTTTTGCCCATCTTGTAATAGTCTCCAAATGCCGTTTCCAATACGCCAAACCGTTTTTCGCAATCTTTGCAAAATATATAGTCATAACAGAGTGTATTTACGTTGTTATCAAGCTCTTCATCCGTTATCTCATGACCAAGGTCTGCGGTTACCTTATCGGCAGCGACATCTCTCCCATAATGCACAGAGTTTGAATCAGGGTCATTTATGTGGTATTTCTCAACAATCTCACGGTCCCTCTTATACTTCCCGTCAAACGAGAATGCCACAGCAGTCAACAGGTTTGGCACCATATGACTACCCGTCTCATTGGCCTTGGCTATTCTGCACAAAGCGCATCTGTCATCGTTGCGGGGTATGACTAGATTTTTCATGTCACAGCATTAAAAAGTATGATTAGATATGTCATAGTACATGTTTCTTCATGAACGGGATTTTCATCAAGATGTACGTGCTGGCTAATGACAACAGAGTGAATAGTAAGAAGAAAATGAAGAAATGGTGAATCGGAACGACTAATCCTTCGTTTATATTCAGGAACTTATAGGTAAAATTGATGAATACGGGATGTACCAGGTAAATGCCAAAACAATAAGGTGCCAACCTGTTGGCTAAATTCCAGTTTACATTCAGCGACCGGAACAAAAGGAACAAGGCTGCAGCCAAGCAAATCGTTACTGGGTCGGCATAGCCATAATAGTTGAAACCATAATAGCACTTAGCCACGATAATCGCTAAACATAGCAATATGACAACCGTTAATGCAAGTCTATTGCCTATAATCCTCTGCGGAGCTTTCCAGCATAGCCAGTAGCCCAACATGTATATAAAAATGTATGGCGTGGAAATAATCATCCAACTAGTAAGTCCCGCACCCATAGCATTCATTGTGGGGAATAGCGAGGATATTACAAACATGAGAATCAATGCTGTTGTCCAATCCTTGTCAGATGCTTTCGCCACAAAAGGCTTGATGATGGGTGTTATCAGGTATAACCCAATCAGCATATACAGATACCACATGTGTGCCCAAGACTGCCCTTTGACAAAATGTACAATACCGTTAATTACCCCCCCCGTATTGCTAAAATATGTTTCAACCACACACATCGGCAAGCCGAATATCAGCAATGCCAAAGCTATGCGTTTCACATATTTGCGCAGCAACAAAGGGAAACCGATCTCCTTGGCAGGATTCAAAAACAAAGCTCCGGAAATCATCACAAAAACTGGCACACCAAATTGCATGCAATATTTATGGCATGAAAGCCAGAATTTGACATCGAAATTCATGATATCTCTTGTGTCAAGCAACCCTGCACTGGTATGAAGCCATACCACGCTCAATGTGGCCAGTAGACGTAAACTGTTAATGTAGTTAATTCTCATGTTTGATATTTATTTACGGATAATCAATGATTTCACTTTTCTAAAGGATGCTATAAGTATTAAGGGTATCACCATACCACAGGCGGTATACACCAACAACAATAAGATGTTGCCGTTTATTTCCGGAGTCATTATTCTTTCCAACCCACCGTCTACTACCCCTATACCCATTAACGCCATGGTGCAAAGCTTAAAGCCAACGATATGTAGTCCCATGATGTAGAATGATTCCCTACCGCATAGTTCCAACCACTTTCCGATACGGCAACCCTCCAGTTTCTTTGACACATAGCAGATTACATACAATGCCGCTGTGCTACCTACTGTTAGGTGCAACACATCCTTGAAACTATTGTGGTTTAAAAACACATTACCTGTAAGCAAAGAAGACTCATAGACAATCAGCAAGGCTGCTACAAGCAAATATGGATTATCAAATTTCACTTGCAACTTTCCATGCAGCTGTTGGCCTATGTAGAGTAATAACATCACAGAAATGGCGTTACTGAATCGTGGTATTGTCAACCCGTATACATTGGTGAAGATACATGAAGCAGTTTGCAAGGCGAGCAGGATGACAGGTACGCAGTACCCCCCCCCATTTGCATTTGTTAACAATAAATACTATAATGCTGTAACCGCACAAGGCAAATAGTAAGACATAAACAAACCACATGGCACCCATGATTGGTTCACGTCCAGCGCAAAGCAAAGTTTTGATGATACCTAAGGCGTACTCCTTCACGTCCCATTCTGCAATGATTTTATCGCCATATACAGCTTCTGTCGAATACCATCCCCAATCGAAGAATGCGTTGTGCAGCAACGTAGCTGGCAAGTAGATATAGAGTGCCAGAAGGTAGAGCGACTTCATCTTTCCTTTGATGAACAAGACTGGATTCGCCAATCGCTCATCTTTCAGAAAGAACCCTCCAATGAGAAAGAAAACAGGCACATGCCAAAACCAACCCAACATGCCGTTGATGTTGACGAACGAAAGTTTGGGATAAACATAGTCTACATGAAGTAAGACTACGGATAAAATAGCAAGACCCTTGGCGATGTCGACGTAGGGAGTGCGGGATTTCGTCAATGTATTATTCATAAGTTTATATTTATTATAGATTCCAATTCATGCTCTGATCTTTTTCATCAGTCGTCGAGAAAATTTCCTCAAATAATACCATATACGAGAAAAAACCATGCAGGGATCATCCTTGCGTAGCGACTGGAGAGGACAGATTTCTTCATGCTCATAGCCATGCATCCAATCATGTAACATCTTTGCTTCAAGTTTAAGATGTGCATGGGGTAAAATAAGCAGCCTAACGTCACCCTTAAATAGAGATTAAGCATATACTGCGCGGCATGAAGGGATATGTTCTTTCCTAATTTATTACCTTTCAACAGATTATTAATAGCTTCTGCTGAACGGATATATACATATTTAAATCAGTATATCCGAAATGAGTTATGGAATTGGGATTAAAAGTAAAGTTATAAGAAGCGCAAGGAAACATTACAAGAGATTCAGCATAACTAGCATAATTGTAATTGAAAAGCCCGTCTTCATGTACATGTGATTCCTGAATAAATTGTATATTATGATCCTTTATGATGGAAGTCTTATACAATTTGTTCGTCACGTAAATAAACAGAGGTATCCTCATACATAGCTCATCCACTTGCACTTTACCGTGCGCTTCTGTTTTGTCTAAGACCCTATCTCTCATTATCACCTTGTCGCCATGTTCGTTTACAACTTTCCTGCTGGACATGATCCAATCGTAATCTGCCGCATATTCTGCCAAAGTCTGAATATGCCCTTTGTCCAAGAAATCATCAGAATCAACAAACGTTAAATACCCCCTCCCCGATTCTTAATAATCCATAATTTCTTGCAGATGACACACCACCATTAGGTTTGTGGTATGCCTTTATACGAGTGTCCTTTAAGGCGTACTCGTCACAAATTGCCCCGGATTTGTCAGTAGAACCATCATCCACCAATAACAACTCAAAGTTCGTGTATGTTTGATGTAATATGCTTTCAATGCAACGAGGTAAGTATCGAGCTGCATTGTATATTGGTACAATCACTGAAATTAATATATTCTCCTCCATCGCAAGTTTGATTATTGTTCTGAAGCTATTATTAATTGACAAATTCAAACAGCAGAACTTTCCGTAGACAATCTGAATAAACAGAGTCTATTGAAAAATACCTGTTATCCGGTGTAAGCCTTGGATGTAAATCACAGCGTTTTTCTTCATATAAGCGTGGAGTATGATATACATCTACCAACTTCTTATATTCATTATTTCTCATGTCATAGAAGAAAACTGTTTGTAGGCAATCTTTCTTAGGGTAAGTATCAGAAATGAATGATTGGTTGTCATTAAAGAATGTCGGATGTCCATCCAACATCAATTCATCACCGCCTATCAAGGTACGTTTTCCCGTTTCAGTATTATATTCCGCATAACAAGAACCTTTTCCTTGTCTATTGATGTAAGTCGTGAGTAAGGTAGAATCATTTTTCCATGTATAATGTGATATAGTATGCTTCTCTTCCAAAACATGGACTTTATTGCCAGCCATATCGCTAACGCATAACCGTACCTGCCATGCCATACCGACCCCTTTAGTATAAATATGGAAGAACATGAACTTATTTCCATCGGGTGAGATGCACACATGATTAATGTAGTGCTGGTATTTCTGTGCATCTTCCATGCCTTCACACAGTTTCTCGTAACTTAAAATTAAATGTATTTCATTCTTTCTGAAATCGTATAAGAAAACTCCGTCATCTTTAGGGATATTCTGACCAATGGTTGTGTCTGGCAATGAATTATATCCATATCCTGGGCGCAATCGTTGCAATCGCGAGAAGTTCACGCCTATTCCGTAATGCATTCCTCGATCAATATCATAAAGTGGTATTGGAATCGTCTGTATTTTCGTCTTTTTCTTTATATTCCATATTTGGCAAACATACTTACCATCTTCGAGATTGTTGAACAATATTTCACTCGGATTTAAAGGATTCCATCTCAATCGGGAACCTTGCTGCCATGACCAAGCACGGCTTTCCGCAATACTTTCAAACTGGTGATTAGTCAAATCGTAATAAGCTATTGTTACGGCATCCGTGTGAGTATTTGCTTTTCGATTGCAAATATGTACAAGCATGCGTGTTTCTGTTTCATTTAGTTGCTGTAGGTCATAATATCCGAAAAATACATTTCTGTCTTTTATGGAAAGTACAGACACAAGTTTTATATGAGGATCCTTTATTTCGCAGTGTCCAATAGTTCCTGCTTTATAAGCCCGAAATATTCCACGTATCATTTTGATTTTTCTTACGACTCCAATGCCTACAGGGCCTATGATTTTCTTTATAAGTTCTTTCTTGTTCATTTTCTCATCCATTTATTTTTTCTTTCAGTTTGTAGTTTGCACACATAGAACAAAAGGAAGTACATCCTATGGCGTAGCAACCATTGAAAAACTTTCATTTTTGCGGTATTACCACTTCCATCCATATTTTCTACAGCAGCTCGAAAGTATGGATTCTCAAGTTCCTTTCTTATAATCCTAATAGTGGTTTTCACTCCTACTATCTCTGAATAAGGTATATAATATTGTGAAAAACACTCCACTATTTTTGGCATTATTTTCACATACATTCGCTGGAGAAAATCAGTATCATCGGAATGGTATTTTTCCACATACAAGCGGAGAGCCTTACAAAAATCAGTCATTTTGCTTACAATCTGTTTGTCGAATTTGCGAGAAGCAGCTTCCGGATTAAGTACATAATGATACAAAGGCATATTCTCGTAATACAATCCCTTGGCATACTCAAAGACTTCAAGCCCGAATATCAAATCCTGTGCACGTCTTAAACCTGGTATATTCCATACATTATTATCAATAAGTATGCTACGACGATAGACCCGCGCCCATGTAACATCAAAAATGGCATAACGGAATGATGCCGTGTGATATCGTGGCATCATCGTATCAATCATGTCTAGCTTATTCAAGAATAAGCGTTTCGTACAATCCTTTCCAAAAAAGTAGTTGCGCTTGGGGCTATCTCCAAAGTCTGCCATGCAGTCCCATGCTATGACATCAGCTTCCATTCCATGTTCGCTTATCATTCGTGCTGCTTCCGAATAAGTATCTGGCTCAATCCAGTCATCTCCGTCTACAAAACTTATCCATTCTCCATGAGCAGCTTTTACGCCGACATTACGCACAACACTAAGTCCACCGTTCGTTTGATGAATCACTCTTATCCTTGGATCATGGGATGCATACTCATCACAAATTTTGGGACATTCATCGGGTGAACCGTCATCTACAATGATAATATCAAGATTTTTGTATTTTTGCCCTGTTACACTCTCAATCGACCTGTGAAGCAAGGCATAAGGCACCTTATATACAGGTATTATTACCGAAAATAAAATGTTTTCTTCCATTGATATCTATAGAACTTATAATACTGGTTTGCGTTGGCTGTTTCTTTCTATGGCGTTTACATCAAAAAAGGGGTTACCTTTTCTGTCCCATTGAAATTCTAACAAGAAAGTATAACGTTCCTTTGCCGCATCATTGCTGTTTATCGGGGCATATTCGGGTGCATGCCCAAAAACAAGCATCCATAGGCGTCCTTTTTTATCTTTTACAGGAAGAGACGGACATCCAAAACCATTGAAACGTGAGTCTTTGTATGTTTGCAATATGGTAGTGCCAAAATTGATATTTAATGTATCGGCAATCGATTTGCCGTCTTCATTCAGGTAAGGTCCTTCAATTGTCATGCTTTTGGCATAACTCACTTTATACGTATAGTTTCTGATAGATCCATTGCTTCCCAATAAATAGTAAGCTTTATTATGCTTTAGAATGATAACACCTTCATAATTGTTCGTTATGAAATGAGGATGCTCTTTCATCTTAAACCCTTGTGATGGATCCAATCTGACCATATACACCCCCATTCCCTTACGACTGTCTAAAGTTTTACCATTAGATGCATTGACGAAAGAGCCGAAAACCAGATAAAAATCATCCCCGTCAACAATTGGGAACGGATCTATTTGTTCTCTTGAGGGGAAATAAGCTTCCTTGTCTTCTGGGCAATTACTAACGATGACATTTACGAATCTGAAATCTTCGCTTAAGCTATTAGCTTCAAAAACAGCTATCTTTGTATCGTCCGAAGATTTTCGTAATGCCACAAATAATAAATACCTATCTTTATAACGAATCACGTCCGGTGCCCATATTGGATAATATTTAATTTCGTTTTTCTTCCCTCTCAAGGCAAATTTACCGGCCAACCTGTGCGTCTTGTCATAATTCCCTAAAAAACGTTGTTGTATGTCTTTAGAGGATAATGCGTATTTAAAAAACTTCCACTCCTCTAAATCACTGCTGCGAAAAATGGATACCGTATAATACAACTTGAAGTTGGTCGAGTCTCTTGGAACGATACTCGACACAAAGGAATAGAAATAGCCGTCTTTACCATCGATCAACGAACTTTCATGATATATGTAATCCCGTATTACCGGATTTTCCACTGTTTGTGAAAAGCCTGTTACACATGTGGTTGTGCTTAGTATTGTTGAAACAATGACCTGCAATAAATATCGTTTCATATTTTTCTTCTCAATATCTTTTTTAGAAGAAGTTTCGTTTTAAATAATATCCAGATAAGAAACGGATTCCCCACAGACATCAATCTGTGTACCTGTCTTTGGTATGCAGATAATTTATTGACTTCTACTTTCTGGACAGCAGTCTTATAGGGTTCTTCTTGAAGCATCACTTTCATTTCCACAAACCTTTCCTTTAAAGGTTTAGTGTTTTTGTCGCTAAAGAAATAGACAGGCAGTATTTCTGCAAACCTACGTATAACAACGGCATAATATGGTTTGACAAACATTCCATCCTCATCATATTTAGCCATAAACTCTTCCCACGATTTAAAAATAGCTTTGTTGATTTCTGGGGCATTGGCTTTAAAAGAGCGAGTTATAGATGCAGGTATCAGCCTATAATAATAAACAGGAGTTGTTATATAGGCAACCGTCTTGGCATTAGCCAAGATGTGCGCAGTATAAATGATGTCATCAAATATACCTTTTACCCTTACATCAAATTTTATATTACATTCTCGAAGCATTTTTAAACGTACAGCTTTATTCCATGGGCCACCGTATCCAAAAGCAGGACCTGACTCGGCTGGCATAGGACAATAAGTCTTATAAAAATCAGCCTGAATCATTTTGTCAATAAAAGTACGGTCATTTGTAACAAATGGTTTTGCATAGAATCTTGCCAGCATATCTTTGCCGTTTAGATTTTGATATACATCCCCGATCACAACATCAGCATCTGCCTTTCGTCCTTCATTATACAAACTTTCAAGCGCATTTACCGGAAGCCAATCATCGGAATCACAAAATATGATATATTCACCACTTGCGATAGCCATCCCATCATTGCGAGCAGCAGACACACCTCCATTTTCTTTATGGATGACTTTTATCCGACTGTCCTTCTCAGCCCATTCATCACATATTTTCCCGCTGTTATCAGGACTACCGTCATCCACAAGTATGATTTCAACATCAGACAATGTTTGCTTACATAAACTCTCTATACATTGAGGCAAATAACGTTCCACATTGTAACAAGGAACAACAACGCTAAATTTCTTCATAAGCATATTTTATATTTATCAATTACTTTATTTCAATGTTTTCATCGATTTTATGCCTGTTGACCATCGCTTCAAATCAATGTTTGAAAGTCCCCATGCAATGAAAAGAAAAGTAAGATATTTCAAGAAACTGATTGTAATGGAAAATATCAAGAAATAACACAGCATGACGTAAAACCAACGAGGGTCTTTATATTTTCTATAATAAAGGAAGGGAATTATTAATAATGAACCGACATAAAGAGCCAATGCATACAATCCACCTCGGGCAAACACGGCGAATAAAGAATTACTACGGCCTAATGTCATTCCGTTCCATAGGGATTCCCCTTCACGCAATATCAGTCCGACACCCAATATTGGATGTTCCATCCCTGCTTCAAAACACCATGTAATGTCATCCGATCTCAATTCCATAGAACCGTCACCGCCTGTTTCCATTTTATTTTCTAAAATTTCCCCTGCCGCTCTGTAGCCAATGTATAGGAACAGAGGTGCTATAAATAATAGAATAACGCGATATTTACGGCCTATTCTTTTAGATAGAATCCAAAGGACCATACCTATCAAAAAAAGTTGGCCAGTGGTGGTTAATGTAGTCAAAATCGTTATTGCTAATATCCATAATCTCGGTTTAGATTTTATCGGACGGATAAAATATTCAATAATAAAAGCTGTACATAAAACCATATTAAACATAGGTCCTTCATTAAAAATACCTGTATTGCGCCATATTCTCTCCCCAAATGGAACTACAGTTTGAGTCTCAAAATATATCCCTCCATAAGTTGAAATGAAATCTATACCCGGTGCCCATTCATAAGGAAATATTGCAGTTGCAGGAATAATCTGAAGAATTGAACATAAAACCCACATAATCAAAGAAACAACTGCTATAAAAACCATTACATTGGAAAATCTTAAGAACAAAGAGCAATAAGAAATGGTTCCAAGTTCTTTTTTTTGTGCCAAATACATCCACAATAAAGGTAATATGATAACATAACGTAAGATGTAGGCATAATAATTATGTTCCCGCAAAACTAACGTCGGGAATATGGCTCCTCCCCAATATGCGAATAATAAAATATTGACTTTTTTTGTTATGGAATATTTAGAGATGATGAGCAAAACAAGCAGAATTAATATAGGACATATTTGAATTATTCGTTTCACCGTTGGAAAGACCAAATATGGCGTGTTAAACTCAATAATAATGCATATAACCAGCAGATATTCTAAAATCCGCCTCAATGTATCTGTTCTCATGTAAGATATGAATTTTAGTGTAAAAGCGAATGTGTGTATGACGATTTCACCCAACTATCTTTTTCACACCTGGTACTCGTTTCATAATGCATACTGACAACGCACATAGAAAGTACATCACCAAGAATCTTAGCAGAGGTAGCCCTGCAAACAAATGCAACTGGTTGAGTACGGCAAACCATGCGCCTTGTATTAAGTAAATACCTAAACTCAGTCCGCTTAATGTCGTCAAGGCAGTTGAGCTAAGTTGTATCCTCTCCAAGAGAGTATCCCATTCCCGATAGCGGAAAAAGGTAAATACGCCAATGGCAGTAAGGGCACAAGGGATATTTGTATAGCTTATGAAATAGCGATAATGGGAAGGCCAATAGAGTGTAAGCAGGGCTGTACCTAAGCACATCACCACCATACTCAGCAAGGCAATGGCATACAGCCGTTGCCGGGTCTTTCGCAAAATATCATAGGTTCCAAAATAATAGCCAGCCACGATAAAGAAGAGGAAACGGCTACCCATCAAATAGATGTCACTTAATCCTTCCTTTACCGTAAAGGAAAACTCCATGGGAGGAATGCATCCCAACACAAGCCCAATAATAAGAAAAAGTCGCAAAAGACTTCGGTTGGCATTGAGTACAAAGACTGAAAAGAAAGGCATTGAAAGATAAATGAGTAGTAAAGGTACGAAGAACCACATGAAACCGTTGAAATCAAACAACATAAATTTTTCAACAAGATTGGGCCATGTTTCCATAGCCTCGCCTTTCATGTGAATGGAAACCAAGTATTTAAGCATATATAATATATTCCATGCAAAAAGTGGAATACCGAGTCGTTTGAGCCTTCGTGAATAAAATAGTTTTACCCCCCCCATTTCACCATTGTTAATATTCAAAGAAGGCCTTATCAGCGTAAATCCGGATATCATGAAGAATACGTTTACAGGCCACAAGAAAAAGCTATGGGTGAATAAGCCTACAAACCATTCATAACTGGGTGTACCAGAAAAATGATGGACTTGGCTATTGGTACTGTGGAGCAATAGTACTCCTGCGCATGCAACTATGTTGAGCGCGTCTATCCATGCAAGTCGTTTTTTGCTTATCATTTTTATGATTCTATTTCTTGTCTCAGATACTCTAAGCTCTTCTTAATCTCGTGTTCTATAATGGGATTCACCTTATTGTAGTTTATCTCCTGTTGCCAACTAGTATCATTGTGTTGGTGGTAAATCTTATAAAGCAACCCGTAGCGGGAGAGAATGTCATACATACGTGTATTTTGTGACCCTGTCTCGGTGTCGGCATTCTTTAATGCATGGACAAATTCTTTCTGGAATTTCAGCGCAAATACTGTGGCATGGAAGGAGTCCATGCAAACATAAGAAGCATGTCTTAACAGGTATACCCATTCGTAAGGACCGCCATCTTTATAAAGCCTTCCGCCACCATAATTTAAAGGACGGTCATAGCACTCCAATGTGATGACTTCGGTTATGCCCGTAAAACGTTTCACATCTTGCACCATCTGCTCATATACATCTTTGCGTTTCTCTCCCACGAAATAGCAGAAAATGTATCGTTCCGGCACCTCAAACTCAAGTTCTGCACGCTCGCCAAAATTCTCCCATTCTTTGGCTGAAAGCAAGTAGGTAGGATCTACCACCAACTGTACATCAGTACGCCCAAGCATTGTATTAAGCAATTCAACAGACCTTTGTTCCCTTACGCCTATATACTGAAATTTGCTTAATGCTTTCGCCATGCGTCCTTTAACTTTAGGATGAATATCCGGCTGGGAAATGCTTGACGAGTAGGCTATACATTTCGTATCATCTTTTACGAACTCAAGGAACATCATAGGGTTATATCCCCCACAGTATGGATTCCAGATCTGATCACTGCCTGTGATGAACAAGTCGGCATCTTCAACTACAGCATTGTAATCGGAAGCTGTGAAAAGTCTGCGCATGTGGAAATTATCATCAACAAATGTAAACTTATAGACCTTTCTTTTTTGGAGATTGCCGTAATACCAGTGTTTGGCTGCCCATCGGTAACCCCGTAAACGGCTCAGTATGCCAAGCAATCTATGGTTGGGCAATTTGAGAACAACAGGTGCAGGCTGTCCTTTGCTTGTTTCTATTGCTGTTTTTCGGGCTTTTAATCGGTCAATTTGTTTTTCTGAGAGCAGTGTTTTCAGTATTCGCTTGGCTGTTTTTATCGCAAATCGCTTCGGCGTAAGAGGTGGAGCCTCCCGTCGGTTGTATATAAACTCCACATCATGTCCCATCTTGCGCAATACATAATTCAAGGCGTATGACTGTAGACAAGTGCCAAAATTAGGGTGTGGGGCGAAAGTTACTAACTTTATTTTTTTAATCTTCTCCATATAGATTTCAAATAGTTATACTGTTTTTCGCTTAGACTATTCTTTAATCTTATTTTCAATTTGAGTATAGGAGAGCAAGCATAACAATGTTCCAATAAAGAAATGACACTCTCCCATTTGTCTAAGTTCTCATAAAATTTATCGCGATTCTTATGCTTCTTCACTGATCTAACGACATTATTAAAAGGGAAAGTTTCTTCGTAAGAGATTCCCAACAGGTATGATTTTTCCAACGGGAAAAAAGACAAGCCTTTTGGTGTATTTAGAAAGACCATACTGGTTCCTTTATCATCATCCATCTCAGGATGAAGTTTATTAATTCCCCAAAAATCGGCTATAGTTATATCGCTTCCAGATTTACAACTTTTAAATGGGCATTCATAACAAATAGGGCGTAAATCCAAATATCTGAACATTGCCTGCATATAAGCTGAGTCGCGATTTACATATTGGGGCAAAACTGTATTTTTTCCACTCCCGTTGGTCGTGGAGAGGGTAAGGGCAAAACTGAATTTTTTCCAACCTAAGCTTTTATTTCTAAAGGAAATGTCTTTTATAAAGACATCCTCTTTAGAAATAGGGTGAGGCAAAACTGAATTTTTTTCGCACATTCGTGCGATTTCCTCATCTAAATATTTCCTCCATACTTTCGGGCTTGGCACACCCTCACAAATCAAATCCATCAACAAAAGATTTTCATACTTCTTTCGCAAGAAATGTCGTAAGCCTGCAATTTGACATGGAGTACCAGTAAACAGCACAAGCCTGCCTTGTTCAAGGAACTCTTTCACCTTCTTATAAGCATTACCGACCCATGCCTGTACGTATTTCGATTTCCGTAAGGCATCCAGCCCTTCCACTGTTTCGGTATAGCCGAAAACAGCGTTCCATTTTTCATCAAAGAGAACACCAAAGACAATGCCTCCTTTATTCAGAACTTCCTCAGCTACAATGGTGAACATTCCACCAGAAGCACTTTTGGATCTTACAGACTCATCCTTATTGATAGCCGCATAAACTTTCAATGGAGTTCTTTCCTCGTCTTGGTTGAGTACCGGACAAACTTTCTCACATAAATTACAATTTATACAAATTTGAGCATTAACTTTAGGATACCAAAATCCTTCGCTATCAGCTTTCAATGTAATACAACGCTTGGGGCATACTTGCTCACAAGCCGCACAGCCACAACAATTTTCACGATGTAAAAGTGTAATCATTTATTAAATCTTTGTTTGATTTTACTCATTTCTTCTTTTATAAACTTACGTTCCTTGCTTGTACACCCTATAGAATAAATAATAAAGACTGATGATATAGTACAGAGTAAAGTACTTAGTACTAAAGTAAGGAAACATTCATCCATGATCAATGAGCACCCCCAAGGAACAAGCATCGCTAACAATGTAACCGCAATGATGCGAATATAACATTCCACAAAAAATGATTTTGCAGATAGATTTATCATACTCCGTAATATATATAATCGTGCCAACATGCAACATTGAGACAAAACAATGGCTACAATTAACACAGTAAACGATGGAAAACCTGATAGAAAGAATAAATAAGTCAAAGGAAAGTTTAAAAATTGAATGCCTCCCACCAACAATTGGTAGTTTCTGATATGCCCATTAGCTGAGGCTGCCTTCATTAAAGGATTAGAAATGGACTCACTCATGGCGAAAATTATAGATAATTTTACAAAAGTGACAGTTTCAGGAGGTACTTTTCCCAACCAAAACTTTAAAATAAATGGAGTATTAAAAAAAATAGGCAGAGCTATTAATAGTAATAGAAAGTATCCTCCTAAAACACCAATTTTAATCAAGAACTTTACACGATCATATTCCTCTGCAGCATAGCTTTTGATGAGCTGAGGATTAAGGGCTGTGGTAAAATTAATGGCAAATTGATTTACTGCTGTTTGTACCTGTGCAGCTATACCGTATGTTGCATTTATTATTGGTCCAAAGAATAAGTTTATTAAGATATTTCCACCTTGATCACGAAAAAGGGCTGAAGATGTTCCAATATAGGTCCAACCTGCATAAGAAAACATGTTTTTAAGCACCTCTTTGTCAAAAATGCGTCGATAGGTACAAGAAACGAGATTGCGCTTACAGTAAATTCCATACATTACTCTTGTCATCACAGAAACAGTCATCATCAAAACTGCATAAAGCACAAGTTTGTCATATCCAGAATATGCTATGGCAAAAGCTACCCCCAATTTCATCGCCGCTTCCACGACACTCACATAAGCAAAAGTTTTCATCCGCTCGTATGCGATTATAGCAGCATTGTAAGGTATGCTAAATAGATTGACTATAAAAGTAAGAATGGTTAGTTGATAGACGCAATTGGTGGCAAAGGATCTTTCAGGTGGAAACACCATGTGTGTATTGAGAAACCAAAGTCCTACGGTTTCAGCCAAGATAAATATGATTAATATCATAAATATTTGAATATTAACAGCTGATGAAAATACTTTGTTTACATCACCTTCATCCCCTTTACCCAATTCAAAGGTAATATGGCGAGAAATAGAAACAGATATAGAAGAAGAAAATAGAGAAAACATCGCAACAAGTCCACCAACGACGTTATATATTCCATAATCTTCAACTCCTAAAGTATTCAGAACAACACGACTGGTATACAAAGTGACAGCCATGATGAGCAGCATCCGAAAATAGAGCAACATGGTATTCTTGGCTATCCGCTTATTGTCAGCAATATTTGAGTCCATATATAATCATATTTCTATCCAAAATATTTCTTTCATGCCGTCATAAAATTGCCTTTCCGACAGGATTGTCCCCACTCGAAACATTGTATGAGTCATATACATACTGCAAGTATTGCAACTTGTCAAATTCGCGGATATTTTCCTTTTTATTGCATTTCAAACAAATTCTCAGTTTCTTATAGCTCACACCTTCGAGACTACACAAAATATACGAACGGATGATATCTTCAATCTTTTTCTGTTTGGTAAACACTGCAGGCATTCTGTTTAATCCTTCTCCAAATACAACCACATTTACTGTTTCTTCTATTGTTGCCTGATGTGCAAGGTTGTTCCACATATTGACGAGAAATTCATTGTATTCCATTTGATTTTGAGGCATTTGTGCATGTTTATCCGGTTGCATTCTTGAATAGGCTGCTAAAGCATAGTGTTCATTATCAACATTCACCATTGCAACTGTCCCAATAGGATAGATATATTTTTTTGCAGGAAGGCTATTCTTCTTCGTCTTTGTGCATCTTTTAAGCCCGTTTTCAATCTTGTGATCTATTTCCTCAATTTTATTACGATGCTTGTCCAAGAACTGCCCATGCAGAGTTTTGGAATCTATCAATCCTTCAAGGGAGTAATCCGTATCGAATGTGTCTGTAACATGGATGATTTTTAATCCATCTTGACGGAAGAAATTACAAAGGGATATTTCGATCGAAAGGTTTGTACCATTTATCTTCCATGAGAAGCTCGTTTTTCTTCTGCATGCAATGAACACAATAACAATAATAGCAAGTCCACAATAGAAAATGTTGTTTGAGAACCAATCTTTAAAAAGGTTGATGTAATGAGCAAAAGGTTTTCCCTCGAAAAAATAGTCAGAGAATTCAAAGAAAGCTTTAATTGCACCAAAGACAGCGAATCCTTTAATTATAGTCTCTGTTATATGTGCCTTTGTAAATTGTACTTTCAACCAATCAAGCATAAACCTCATCTTTATAGTACATAGCTCCATTTTGGTTTGCTTTGTGGCTACGGTAATATTCAGGCCAGTTTTCTATCGCATGTTTTATTGCTTTGCGATTAAATCCAATATGGACAACAAATTTATCTTTCAGTATAGGCGGACACCTGTCTACATCCATGTAACGTAAGCCGTTAAGATTGACTGCTATGATGGGTATATCCATGCGCAAGGCTGTTTCCAACTCCCAACGGACAAACTTATAAAGATAGCGTGTTTGCTCTCCGACAAGAAGGATTAAGACTTTGGTGTTTTGAAGACGTATTCTCAACTGGCTTTTGATACTGGCTTCAAGGCTGGTATCACGTGCTGTATTAATGGAATGTGCATCGTAAAATGTGAAATCTACATTATCATTGGCATTCCATGCTTTGAGCATATTGTAATAAGTCATGTCATTGTCACCATCAAATGCGACATAAACTTTGTTTCTGTAAGGCATAACAGCAGTCCATTTTTATCTGTAACAAAAAATCTTCATTACATGTATTCTACATACCATTCTGCAAACTTGCGCAACCCATCTCTCAAAGATGTACTTGGCTTGAATCCGAAATCCGTTTCCAATGGTGTAGTGTCTGCATACGTTACAGGTACGTCGCCCAGTTGCATCGGCACTAATTCTCTATGTGCTTCGAAATCATAATCTGTTGGCAATACCCCAGCACGTACCAGTTCTTCTTGCAGGATAGTCACGAAATCAAGCAGGTTTTCCGGATGGTTGTTACCTATATTATATAAGGTGTAAGGAGGTACGGGCAAACCGTCTTCTCCTGTCAAACGTTCGGGAGCGTGTTGCATCACTCGCATTACACCTTCAACGATGTCATCAATATAAGTGAAGTCACGCTTGCAGTTTCCGTAATTGAATATCTTGATGGTTTCGCCTTTAACCAACTTATTAGTGAAGCCGAAGTATGCCATATCGGGTCTGCCAGCAGGACCGTACACCGTAAAGAAACGTAAGCCTGTGCTTGGTATATTGTAAAGCTTGCTGTAGGCATGTGCAAGCAGTTCGTTGCTCTTCTTGGTAGCTGCATACAAGCTGACTGGATTGTCCACCTTGTCATCGGTGCTGTAAGGCACTTTCTTGTTACTGCCATACACGCTACTCGAACTGGCATAAACCAAGTGTTCCACACCTGTCTGTCCGTTGTCGTAGCTGTGGCGGCAAGCCTCCAAGATGTTGTAGAAACCGATGAGGTTAGAGGAAATGTAAGCATCGGGATTGGTGATGCTGTATCGTACTCCTGCCTGTGCCGCAAGGTTCACTACGATTTGCGGCTTGTATTCGTCAAACAGTTTATTGATGAGGCTTTTATCGGCAATGTCACCTTTGATAAAAACAAACGATTGATGTCCCGACAATTCTTTCAAGCGTTCTTCTTTCAGTCGGACATCGTAATAATCGTTCATATTGTCAATGCCGATAACCTTAATATCCGTTATTTCCCGAAGAAGCCTTTGGGCAAGATTAGAACCGATAAAGCCGGCAACACCTGTAACAAGCACGGTCTTGCCTGTCAAAGTTACATTTGAAGTTAACATATTGTGCGTATCGAGTTTAAGGAGTTTAATCTCTTCTGAAAATATCCCTTGTATAAACCTTGTCTTTTACGTCATCCAAGCAAGAATCATATCTGTTGGCAATAATGGCTTTACTTTGTTCCTTGAAGGTATTTAAGTCATTAACCACTTTACTTCCGAAGAATGAAGCACCGTCCTCAAGCGTAGGCTCATAGATGATTACCTTTGCGCCTTTTGCCTTTATTCGTTTCATGACGCCTTGGATACTTGACTGGCGGAAATTATCAGAATTCGACTTCATGGTAAGTCGGTAAACTCCAACTGTTACATCATGTTCTTTCTGTTCGTCCCACTTGCTGTTTGCTGTGTAGTAACCGGCCAATTGCAAAACCCTGTCGGCAATGAAGTCCTTCCTCGTGCGGTTGCTCTCCACGATGGCCTGTATCAGGTTCTCGGGTACATCGGCATAGTTGGCCAATAGCTGTTTGGTATCTTTAGGCAAGCAATAGCCGCCATAGCCAAAGCTCGGATTATTGTAATGTGTTCCGATACGCGGGTCAAGGCATACGCCGTTAATAATGGCTTGGGTATCCAGACCTTTCATTTCGGCATACGTATCCAGTTCGTTGAAGTAACTGACACGCAGGGCGAGATAGGTGTTGGCGAAGAGTTTCACAGCTTCGGCCTCGGTGGTACCCATAAACAAGGTATCGATGTTTTCTTTTATCGCTCCTTCCTGCAACAGGGCTGCAAAGGTGTGGGCTGCTTCATCCAAGCGTGTGTCACCTTTAGGTCTGCCCACGATGATGCGGCTGGGATAAAGATTGTCATATAAAGCCTTGCTTTCGCGCAGGAATTCCGGGGAGAAGATTACATTATCTGTATTCAATTTCTTGCGGATGCTTTCCGTGTAGCCTACGGGAATGGTGCTCTTGATGACCATGATGGCGTGCGGATTGACACTCTTTACCAGTTCAATCACCTCTTCCACATGGCTGGTATCGAAATAATTCTTTACCGGATCGTAGTTGGTGGGAGCGGCAATCACCACGAAGTCTGCGTCACTGTATGCCTTTG
>OLPS01000554.1_pt1 | contig 46294 bp, 42 predicted proteins | sample 1673071 | NCBI WGS metagenome assembly OLPS01 (sample SAMEA3136752, study PRJEB25190) | human gut metagenome | reverse complement strand
AACATGGGGCTGGAAAGGTAGCGGTCACCGGTATCCGGGAGAAGGACAACAATGGTCTTCCCCGCGTATTCCGGGCGCTGGGCCAGCTGGATAGCGGCCCATACGGCAGCGCCGGAGGAGATACCCACCAGCACGCCCTCGCTTTGGCCGATCTCCCGGCCAGTGGAAAAGGCATCCTCATCGGCGACAGGGATAACCTCGTCATAGATTTTGGTATCCAGGACGGCGGGAACAAACCCTGCGCCGATGCCTTGGATGCCATGCTTACCGGGGACGCCGGTGGAAAGGACGGCGGAGGTCTTAGGCTCGACGGCGACGATGCGGACGGCAGGATTTTTCTCCCGGAGGTAGCGGCCCACACCGGTGATGGTACCGCCGGTGCCGACCCCTGCCACAAAGGCATCCACCTGCCCATCGGTATCCTGCCAGATCTCCGGGGCGGTGGTGGCGTAGTGGGCCTGGGGGTTGGCCTGATTGACAAACTGGCCGGGGATGAAGCTGTGGGGAATCTCGCGCGCGAGTTCATCCGCTTTGGCGATGGCGCCTTTCATGCCCTGGGCGCCGGGGGTGAGGACCAGCTCCGCGCCATAGGCTTTCATAAGCTGGCGGCGCTCCACACTCATGCTATCCGGCATGACAATGATGATACGATAGCCCCGGGCGGCGGCCACCGAGGCCAGGCCGATGCCGGTATTGCCGGAGGTGGGCTCGATGAGGACAGACTGGGGGGTAAGGAGGCCCTTCTGCTCGGCATCCTCTATCATGGCGAGGGCAACGCGGTCCTTGACGGAACCGGCGGGATTGAAGTATTCCAGCTTGGCCAAAAGGCGGGCCTTGAGGTCATACTTTTTTTCAAGATGGGTGAGCTCCAGCAGGGGGGTGTGGCCGATGAGCTGGGCGGCGGAAGTGTAGATATTTTCCATAGGAATGCCTCCTAACATGAAATAGACTAAAGCGGTAGATTTACCATGGGAATGTTATACACCCTGGGCGGGGATTTGTCAAGAGAAAAGCTCCCCGGGAGGGGAGCTTTTTGGTGGGGCAATTAATCATGCTTGCGCAGGAGGGCGGCGGAGCCGAGGGCTGCGGCGACGGCAGCGGCGACGGCAGCGGCGACGGCAGCGGCGACGGCAGCGGCGACGGCCAGGCCGACCAGGTCATTGGCGCCGGTGGAGGGATTGGGCTGCTGGGCCGGTTTCTCCTCTTCGGCGGGGCGGATGATGACGATGGTGCCGGGGTTATCGGGGGTGGGAGGGACGATTTCGCCGCCACCAGAATAGGCCGGAACAACTACTGTCGCAACAGCGCTTGCGGGCTTATCAGTAGTCCGCTTATAGCGCACATAGTAGGTGCCAGCAGAAAGACCTGTAACCTCATCTCCACCGCACTCAATCCAATTGGAACCATTGGGTTCAGTAGCATACTCCATTGCGGCAGTGGTGCCAGTAATCTTACCATCTTTGCTATTTGCAGAAGTGGGGGCTACACCAGCCAAGCCGGTAGGAGCAGCGGGGACATCCGGGGTGGGATTGCCACCAGACTGGGTAGCACCACAGGCACAAGCACCGGTAGCCGGATCAAATTCGTGGTTTGCATAAGATGTGGTAGCACCACAGACGCAAACTTTCCAGTGGGAATTCTCATTGTGGGCATAGCTGTTGAATTCATGTGCATTTGTATATGCAGCATTGCATACACTGCAAACCCTTGTGTGAGAATTATTTGTATTGATTTGGTAGCCACCAAATGCATGGCTTTCTGTGGCTACTACATTATGGCATATGGCGCACACCTTGACATGATGTTCTCCATCAGTGCCATCTTGCCAATCCCCCGGTTGATGGTTGCAGGCTGCGTCGGTGGCGGGGAAGAGTATTCTGGCTGTATAACTATTCTCTATCACTCTATATATGCGGCTTTCAGGCCAACTGCCTTCGAGTGGCCAAGTAGGAGCAATTATATTCAGTCCCTCGTTGGCAAAATAAATACTCCTATCGAATGTGATTTCAGCAAAATAATAGGTATTTGCTTCAAAGTTACCAGAAACCTTATCTCCTTCGACTATTCTTTCAAATTTTCCATTATTATACTCAACGGTATAGGCGTACCACTCGACCTTATCGATAGTCAAAGGGGTGTTATCACTGGAGGTGGCAGTAACGCCGGTGGTGACAGGCGCTACACCAGCAACAGGAGCAGGAAGGTCAAGAGTGATGGTAGGCTTTTCGGTGGGGGTATCGGCAGCGGTCTTGGGGAAGGTGACTTCAATTTCGTCTTGCGGCATACCTTCCTGATGCCATCTGGTCACATTCGCGCCAGCAACCTGCGGACAGTTTGCATTTGCGGCAAGCTCATAGCCTGCCTTGACGGAATAATTGATGTGTGCCGTGTAGGCGGTATTGGCAGCAAATTTACCATCGCTGGTAAGAGCAGGGCCCCAGGTGATGCTTTCGACGGTCAGACCATCGGTGAGGGTAACCTTGCTCTTATCAACAGGGGTTGCGCCCTTGACGGGAGGGGTGAGGCCGGTGACGATGATTTCGGTGATGGTTTTGGTGGGGGCTACATACGCATCGCCGCGGGTGATGGTGACCTTATAGCCGCCGGTGCTGGTGCAGTCACCCGGGATAACATTTACATTTCCACCCGATTGTACCCCTTCGCTTACTACCTTAATGTAGTAGGGGTTACTATCTCCAGTGCTATAGTGATTATAAATGTATGCCTTGATTGCTCTATGTGCTAATCTACTGTTGCTACCCAGCATATTCTCGGCGACTATATTAACCTGTCCCTTGGCGTAAATATTACCCATATTACTTTCATCACCGAAAGAAATGGTAGAGAAATTGTGAGAACGATTTTGAGCAATAAGGGACGCATCTACAACGCTGATAACCTTCTGCTTAGGCATCCAAACCGCAGCGCCATCACTATCGGTCTTTGCCATGACTTGTGCGCTGTTACTAATGCTGAGGCTATCCCCACTTATTTCTATGGCCGACGGCATTTGACTGGGGCGAAGTTTGTCATCTCTACCTCTTGGGGTGGCATATTTATTATAGGCCTTTACGGTGTACGCATTGGTACCGGGGTTGCCGGAAATGGTAACATTGCCGCCAACCTCGATGGCAGGATTGGTAGCAGCGGTGCATTCCGCACTAAGCTGCGTTCCGTCACCAGTCACAGTGAGGTTACCACTGACCTCAACAGCGGGTTCATCCTCGCCGCTGGGTCTATTGACGGTAACATGAGCGCCGCCGGTGATGGTGAGGTTTGCGGTATTTTGAGTGTTATTGGGTACCCGGATGGAACCGACGGTAAGGGAGCCGGAGCCGGAGATGGTGAGGTTCTGATATTTAGTCTCGACTGCGGAAAGGGTGCTATCTCCTATGAGGGTAATGGAGTTAGGTGTGAATTCCGCATTGAATTCGAGGGGGTAATTGCCTTTGAAGTTATCCAAGGTGATGGTATTGTTTTTACTGTCTACGGTAGCGGTGCCGCCGTTTTCACCAGTAATGATTCCGCCCTGCTTTAGAGTTTTTCTGTTGTAGCTGATGGTGGAATCCTTAGCGGCGGCAGGGGTGATGGTGATGATTCTGTAGCCCGTTGTACCACCTTTGAGCTGGCTTGCTTCAGTAAGGGACACTTCAGAGCCAAGAGGTTTTCCTCCTGTTTGTTGTGTGCCAGTGACGCTATATTTGCTCATATCGGTGATAGTAATATTGCCTTTCACCGAGAGCGCATTATTATTCAGTCCTATCTTGCCGGTCGCTAGTTTTATCGCGCCAGTATTTTCAAACTTAAGGTCGCCTTTATTCATGGCAATGGCATAGCTTGTAGTGGATACTTCAAGGCTGCCTGCACCGGTAATGGTAATATTGATGTTGCTAACATACTGATCAGCACTGTTAGCAGAAATACCAGTACTAAAACCGCTCATGGTGTTGGTACCTACCAGATTGATGGTATAGGTTCCGTCTTTTGTAAACTGGATGCCATTGATAATACTACTGCTAGCGATGTTGACATCCTTGAGGGTGAGGGTTTTAGACGCCTGATCGTAGAAATAGGTGCCGGAGCCGTTGGCGGATGGGATTGAGGTTTCCACACTGACAACGGCGTTTTCGCCAGCGATGAGGACATCAGGGGTTCTTTGGAGGGCGGGGATGGTTCTCTTTGCGATGTGGATGTACTGGGACTTTTCCTTTTGGGAAAGACCAAGATATTTATTCAAGGTCTCTCGGCTGCACACCTCAGGATCGCTTTTTGTGAGAACACCCCCAGAATAAGAGCCTGTGGTGAATTGGTAGTTGCTCCAATCGGTATTTTCCGAAGCACCGCTTGTCCCCAACACAGCGCTGACAACAGAGCTGGTATTAAGGGCTTCAAATTCGGCGGTATCGCCAATCATTTTTAAGCCATACAGTACAACTGTCGTTCCATAAGATGATGATTGGGCTGAAAGTTTAGAATTATTGATCGTCATGGAACCTACATTGACAGCAATTTTACCACTCGAGAAAGCTGTTACAGCCGTACCACCGCTTAGTGTAAAATCACCTTTGGACCAGATAGCTTCTTTTTCATAACCGGAAGCATTAAGGATAAGTTGGGAACCGGCAGAGCCGTTTATCGTAAGAGTGCTAAGCTTTTGAGTACCCTGCTGATCAAGACCACTATCATACTCTACATAAATTGCCTGTGCTGAGGTGGAGGAGATGGTATTCGTGCCTATCAATTCGATTTTGTAATCGATATTTCCCTTCACCGGGACGCCGAAGGAGATGCCGATGTTGCCGGTGGTGGTGATGGTGGCACTATTGAGGGTGAGGGTGTGGGTGGCCTTATCGTAGGAGTAAGTGCCGTTGCCCTCACCGAGGGAAATATCATTGCCAACGATGACAGCGGTGCCGTTGATCTTTACATTTTCATCGGTTACGGGGGTGGTATCCGCCAGGGCGGTGGTGGGGAGTAGGACAAAGACTAAAGCCAGCGCGAGCAGGGCGCTGAGCAGGCGTTTTTTCATGGGGGTGGGCCTCCTTTTCATTTTTCTTAAAATTGTGGTTTTACTGGGCGCAGAGGCCCTACTTTCAACCCCCATAATACCCCCTAAAAGGGGGTATTTTTCGCCCAGGGGGCGAAATGCGGGCAAAGCGGTGTGAAATGCAGAAACGCCCTAAAAAGTGCACAAAAAGCCCCCGCGATGGAAGGCTTTTTGCTAAGAATGGGAATATATGGCATTCCCAAATATTATTAACCGTTACATAATGCCGCCGGCGGTGGAGGTATAGACGCCCAAGATGAAGGCCACAATGCACAGCACGGCGCAGACGAGGGTATCGGTTTTCTTTTGGCGGGCCATCAGCTTGGCCAGCAGGGCATCGTAGTTTTCGCGGTTTTGGTCGTAATCCGGCTGGGCGGCCAGGGTCTCTTCCATTTTTTTGCCGTACAGGCGGTAATCCGCATAGGTAAGGGCGGGCATAAGCACGATGAAAAGCAGGAAAAACAGCATGGCTGGTGCCTCCGTTCTATTGGGATAAGATGCAGGGAAGCTCCGGCCGGAAAACCGACCGGAGTATGGCCCGTGCTAAATTCCGGAATCAGTGCAGCAGTGCATTGGGCAGCACGGTGACGATGCCGGGGATGTAGGTGAAGAGGAACAGATCGACGATGAGAACCGCCAGGAAGGGCAGTACCTGCCGGATGACCTTCTCCAGGCGAACTTCGCAGATGCTGGAGGAGACGAAGAGGTTCATGCCGATGGGCGGGGTGATCTGGCCGATGGAGAGGTTGATGATCATGATAATACCGAAGAAGGTCTTATCGATGCCATAGGCGCTGATCAGCGGGACCAAAACGGGGGTGAGCAGGGTGATGGCGGCGACATTATCCAAGAGGGCGCCGGCCACAAACAGCGCCAGGTTAACGAGCAGCAGAACGACAGCGGGGCTACTGGTAATGCCGCTGATGGCAGCAACGATCTGATTGGGGATCTGCTGCATGGTGAGCATCCAGCCGAATACGGCAGCCGCACCGATGAGGAACAGGATCATAGAGGTGCTGATGCCGGTCTTGACGCAGGCCTCATAGGCTTTCTTGATATTGAGCTGCTTAAACACAAAGTAGCCAATGATGAAACCGTACAGAACGGATACGCCGGCGGCTTCGGTAGCGGTGAACTTGCCGCTGTAAATACCGCCCAGGATGATGACCGGGGACAGCAGCGCCAGGAAGCTCTGAATAACGATCTTGGCCTTGCTCTGGGTATGGAACTCAGCGATATCCAGCTCGGAGGTGCCGTAGCCGTTTTTCTTGGCGCGGAAGTACTCGACGACCATAAGGCTGAGGCCCATGATGATGCCGGGGATGATACCGCCGGTGAACATCTCCAGGACGGAGACATCGGCGACGATGGCATACATGAGCATGGTGCCGCTGGGAGGAATAATGAGGCCCAGCAGACCGGAGGAAGCGATAACAGCTGCGGTATATTCTTTCTTATAACCGGCTTTTTCCATGGGCTCTACCATGATGCCGCCGATGGCAGCGGCCGTAGCGGTAGCGGAACCGGAGATAGCGCCGAAGAACATGCAAGCCAAAGTGGTGACCATGGAAAGGCCGCCTTTGAACCGGCCTACCACACGGTTGGCCAGGTAGATGAGCTTATCGGAAACACCGCCCAGGGTCATGACTTCACCGGCCAGGGTGAACATGGGAATAGCCAGCAGAGAGAACTTGCTGACGCCGCTGAGAAGCTTCTGGGTGATGATAAGCGCATTGATAGTGCCGCCCTGCAGAATGGTGAGCAGAGAGGCGGTGCCCATCGCCATGCCGATAGGAACAGCGATAAGGAGCAGAATGCCGGTGGAAATCAACAGGAATGCAGTCATGCGGTGACTTCCTCCTTTCCTTTTTTGGCAAAGAGATCAGCGAAGCGGTCTACAATGAGGAGGATGAAGTTAAGGATCATGCCAACGGCACCAACGCCTACCACAAAGTAGTACCAGCCATAAGTGATGGGAGAAGAGCCAACAATAACATGCATATTCTCGCCTGTCAACTGGAAGGCCTGGGAGGTAACGACCACTAGGAACGCAATGCTGATGAGATCAGCAATGATGAGGATGACTTCGGTGAGCTTTTTGGGCAACAGATCCACGAAGAATTCCAAGCGGATCTGTTTATTATTGGCCGTAGCAGTGCAGGCCCCCAGGAACACACTGCAGATTAGCAGGAATACGATGAGATCCTGCGACCAAGGCAGTGGAATGAACGCGATAAAGCGGGAAATGATCTGCAGCAGCAGAACCAGGAACATGGCGACCATGACAATGCCCAAAAGGAGATTGCAGACCTTGTTGAAGGCTCCGACCGCAGTTTTCAGCGTTTTGCGGAACATAGAATTACTCCTTTACTGATAAGAGAACTTGAGGAGGGGCAGAGTCGGGCGGGTGTGCCCGGCTCTGCCGTGGAGATGACTCAATCAGTTAGCCTTTCAGCTGGTTGTACAGGGCGGTGAACTCATCACCGTACTGCTTGCAGTAGGACTCGGTTACAGGAGCCAGAGCCTCTTCGAAAGCGGTCAGATCGGGATAGGTGATGGTAACGCCCTGCTCCTCGATGAACTTGAGGTCAGAAGCTTCGGACTCGGAAACGGTCTTAACATCAGCAGCGCAAACTTCCTTGGCAGCATCCAGCAGGATCTGCTGCAGCTCGGGAGACAGGCTATCGAACTTGGCCTTGTTCATGATGAGGGGCTCGGAAACATACTGATGATGGGTGACAGCTAGATACTTCTGAACCTCATAGAACTTACTGCCGATGATATTGGAGGTGGGGTTTTCCTGAGCGGAAACGATGCCAGTCTGCAGACCGCTGTAAGTATCACTCATGGAAAGGGTGGTGGGGTTGGCGTTCAGGGCGGTCAGCATATCAGCGATGAGCTTAGCGGAGCCGACGCGAACCTTCAAGCCGGAGAAATCGGCGGGGCTGTTGATCTCGTTATTGGAGGTAACAACACGGAAGCCATTGGCAGCCCAGCCCAGGATGGTCATGCCCTGCTTTTCGATAGCGGTATTGAGGGTAGCAGCTACATCGCTATCAGCGAAGGTGAGAACATGATCCCAGGAAGTGAACACATAGGGCATAGCGATAACATTGAACAGCGGATCATAGTTGGCGAGGTAAGCATCGGGATCCAGAACCATATCCTGGGTACCGGACTTAACGGACTCCAGCATCTCGGAGCCGGAACCGAGCTGCTCGGCGGGGAAGATATTGATGATGAGCTGTCCATTGGTCTTCTCTTCAACAATCTTCTTGAAGGATTCAGCGAGGACCTGATAATGGTGATCGGTGTTGTTGGTGTGGCCCAGGCTCAGCTGAATGGCCTTAACATCGTTGCCACCATTGTTGTTGTCGCCGTTGTTATTGCCGCAGGCAACCAGGGTCAGGATCATAGCCAGTGCCATAATCAGTGCGATGATACTTCTTTTCATGATTTTCTTCCTTTCTTTTTTGTCCGAATTTTTATCTCATGTGATCTCTCACATATGACCTAATTGTACCGCAACCGTGCGGGAAGGAAAGCCGGAAATTAACGGTATCTTAGCCGTGGCAGGCCAGCGCCATACTGCCGCCCAGATGGGCGTGGATCTCCTCGCACATATCGCGGGCGGTCTGGGTGAGCATTTCCAGATTATAACCGGTGTGAATGCCCATCTTCTCGCACATATTTACGAGGTCTTCGGTGGCGATATTGCCCTTAGCGCCAGGGGCGAAGGGGCAGCCGCCCATGGCCGCCAGGGAGGCATCAAAGTGGGTGACGCCTTCTTCCAGGGCTACAAAGGCATTGGCAATGCCCATGCCGTGAGTATCGTGCAGGTGCGCACAGATGTGATCTGCGCCGACCAGGCCGATCATGTGGCGGAGGACTTCCCGGGTGTGGGTGGGGGTGGAGATACCGGAGGTATCGGCCAGGCCAAAGTACTCCACACCGACGCTGTGGGCCTCTTCTACGATCCAATCCAGACGCTCCAGCGGGATCTCATCGCCAAAGGGAGAACCGAACACGCAGGGCAGAGCCAACTGGATGCGAACATCGCCGGTCTGCTGAGAAGCCAGCTCCTTGAACTGAGCCATGCTCTCCTGAATGGTGCGGCGGGAATTGCGGAGGTTGTGCTCTTCGCTGGCACTGACCACGAAAGACAGCATATGGGAGCCGGCCGCGACGGCGTCATCGGCACCGCGCTTATTAAGGGCCAGGGTGCTGAGTGTGCAGCCTTTTTCGGCGGCGTAGGGCTTGATCGCTTCAAACACGGCGGCCGCATCGGCCATCTGGGGCATGACCTTGGGATTGACGAAGCTGGTAACTTCCAGCTCCTTGGCACCGCAATCGATCATACGGCGGATGTACTTGATCTTGACATCGGTAGGAATGAACTCCGCGTGGTTCTGCCAACCATCACGGGGGCAGCATTCCTGGATATGGACCTCTTTAGGAAGTGACATAAACTTGTACCCTCCTTGTCAGTTATCAGTTGATGACGCCTTCGGCACGGAACGCTTCGAGCTGTTCCTTAGTGAAGCCGATGGACTCAAAGATCTCTTCGTTGTTCTCGCCCAGATCCGGAGCGGCCTTGTAATAGACGCAGGGGGCTTCCTCCATCTTGAGGGGGTTACCAATGACGGTCAGCTCCTTGGGAGCATCGGGGTGCTTAACAGGCGCGGGAACCTTGACGAGCATCTCACGCACTTCCACGATGTTCTTATCGTTGGCGGCCTGCTCGCAGTTATAAATGGGCGCTACAGGGATACCTGCCTCATCGATGATCTTGCAGACCTCGGAAACGGTTTTATCGGCAGTCCACTTTTCGATGATCTCCTTGAGGGAATCCGCGTTCTTCTTGCGGGACTCGGTATCGCAGTACAGGGGATCCTGGGCCAGTTCCGGCATACCCATGGCAGCGGAAAGCTTTTCAAAATGCTTATCGGTGCCGGAGGCGATGACGAAATAATCGTCCTTGGCCTTGAAGGAATCATAGGGGGCGGAGGTGATGTACTTGTTGCCGGTCTTGACAGGGCTGACGCCGGTGTAAACATACTGCATCATCTTGGCTTCCATGCCGGAGAAGATGGAATCGACGAGGGCGACATCGATGTGGTTACCTACGCCGGTTTTTTCACGGTTATACAGAGAAGCGCAGATGGCGAAGCCGGCATTCAGACCGCCGAACAGGTCACCAATGGCCATACCGGCACGGGTGGGCTCGCTGCCCGGCCAGCCGGTGATGCTCATGCTGCCGCCCATAGCCTGGCCGATGAGGTCGTAGCCGGGACGATTGGCATTGGGGCCATACTGGCCAAAGCCGGAGATAGAAGCATAAACCAGGCGCGGATTCAGCTTTTTGCACTCTTCATAGCTGAAGCCCAAACGGCCCATAACACCGGGACGGTTGTTTTCCAGCAGTACATCAGCGCTCTTTACCAATTCGCTGAACAGTTTTTTTCCGTCCTCTGTTTTGAGGTTGATGGCAACACCGCGCTTATTGCGGTTCAGATTCTGGAAATACATGCTCAGTCCACTATTTTTTTCCAAAGGGCGCGCGTTGCGGACGAAGTTGCCGCCGGTGGTCAGGTTTTCCACCTTGATAACATCGGCGCCCATATCGGCCAGATACATACCACAGTAGGGACCTGCCAGGAAGTCGGTGAAATCAAGCACACGGATGCCCTTGAGAAGCTGTCTAGTCATGATAAATCCTCCTGCGGCGCGATACTTTCGCGCCAGAATCATTTTTCGCGCTCCGGGGGCGGCCGACCCCCAAAAACACACAAGATTCGCTTCCGGAAGCTTAATCTACGCTTCCATGATAACCAAGTATGACGAAATTGTGAAATGCCAAGAAACGACCTTGATTGATGCTGTTTTTGCATAACAGTCAAAGTGCTGTGATATTGTTCGTTATATTTGTGCAAAAAGCACATGATTCCAGCGATTTGACGGATTTTTGTATATTGTATTTGGTTGCTTTCCTCTTACTCGCATGGTAAAATATTAGGGAAGGCAAAGAGAATACTGTGGCCAAAACGAATGGAGGACACGCAAAACCATGACGATCTTTCAATTGGAATGTTACTACGCGTTAGCTCAATCGCTTAATTTTACCCAGACGGCCAGCCAGCAGTATATCACCCAGCCAGCCCTAAGCCGAAGCATCTCCTCGCTGGAAAAGGAGCTTGGGATTAAGCTGGTGAACCGCACCACCCACACCGTTTCTCTGACCCCGGCGGGGCGGGTATTTGCCGAAGAGTGCCGCAAAATCATAAGCACCTACCAGGATGGCGTACAGAATGCCTTGACCGCCTCCCAAAGCATTGTAGGACGGGTACGGCTGGGAGTCCCTATCGATTCCTTTGAGCCATTGGCGGTAAAGCTGGTGCGTGCCATCACTGAAAAGCACTCCGGTATTCATATTGAGCTGAAATTTAATACCCCGACCCGGCTGCTGCGGGCGCTGGATGACGACCTGGTGGATGTGATCATCGCCAGCGGCCGCCCCAGAAGCGCCGAAAGCAAGTACCTGCTGGTAGACCGCCGGATGGACTATGTAGTGATATCCTCCGTCCATCCTCTGGCGGACCGGGAGGAAGTCTCCTTTAGCGAGCTGCGGTATGAAAACTTTATCGCTATCTCCCGTTCTTCCTCCATTGCCGGGTATCAGTCCATTATTGACCACGCCTCAGCCGGCGGGTTTTCTCCCAATATCGTCGGAGAAGCGGAGACGGTTTCCTCCCTGCTGATGATGGTGGCCTGCGGTGTAGGCATCACCGTGCTGTACAAGGAGCACCAGCCCATTTCCGCCACCGACGCGGTGCGGTTTATCCCACTGAAGGGCGAAAAATACTTTAACCGATATCTCATTTGGAACCGGCTAGATAATTCCTGTCTGGATTCGGTACTGGAGGTTGCGAAGGGGCTTTTTACCCCCGAAGCAGAAGATGAATAAATAAAAAGCCCCCTGCGGGAGCGTAATATGCAAAAAAAGACCCCCCAAGGGGTTCTTTTTTATTTGATTAGAAATTTTGAGATGGCACAAATGGACCCATCTACTAGTTTACTTTTCTCGTTAGAATAGCCGCCAAAAATCCTGGCTTTTCCGCCATGCGTGAATGGCAATGGAATATGGACTAAACCTCAACAATAAGGACTCCTTCATTTCCTGCCGGTAATTCCTCTTTTATGAAGCTCTTATCAAACAAAGCAGCACCGCCTTTGGCAATTTCGCGATTATCGGGTTTATCCATGCATACCGAATTGACATAAAAAACGGGGGCATTTATTTTGCCGGCCTGTTTAGCATATTCAAACTTTACTGTATTGTTCCATTCTAAATAGTTATAATCTGTATAGACAGGCCACCAAACGATATCCGGTTCCAACTCGTTCAGACGAGTGATGTTTTCTTCATACCAAAGGTCTCCGCATAACCCAATGGCAACCTCCCTACCGAGAAGGTGAAATGTGTGAAACCCATCACCCTCACAGTATTCTTTTCCCGCAAAGGATTCTTTCCAGCCCGGAGATACTCGACGATATAAATCTATGATTTGGCCATTTTTATCTATTGTCATCTGTGAACTGAAAAACACATCACCATCTTTCTCAATGAATCCAAAGGATACTGCAATGGTGTACTCTTTGGCCATACTGCATATTTCGCGAATAATCATATCATCACGAGAAATAGATACTGTTGTATCATGTTTTGCTATAAAATTTATGCCATAAAAGCCCTGAAGGAATGCTTCTCCGAAGATAACAACATCCGCCCTTCCCGCACATTTTCTAAGTGTATCAGCAAGAACTGCTTTGTTATACTCGATATCTTCATTGATAAATCCAACGGCTGCAAGCGCATATTTCATTCTTATCACCTCCATAAACCCTGACTTTATCAAACTCAATATAACATATCAATATAAAAAGTCCGCCGTAATTCTATCAAAATTACGGTGGACTTTTGGTGGAGGCGAGGAGAGTCGAACTCCTGTCCGAAAACCAGTCCGCACGGCTTTCTACGAGTGTAGCTGCTCTTTTAACATTCCCTCCGCCTCCCGCCGGACAGCAGGCTGAAGGCTTTAGTAGCTCCTGATACAATCACAGGCCCGGAGCCCTTCCCGTGATCGTTCACCACTCATCGACGCCCTCCTGCGGCCGTGGTCCTCCGCAGTCGGACGGCTGCTTAATTAAGCAGCGTACGCGTAATCAGTGTTAGCGTTTATATTTAAGTTACCCGTTTTATAGAGGTCGAGCGCCTCTACTCGCTTACCCTGTTTCTCAGTCCCCGTCGAAACCGGTACGCCCCCATATTCACTTTTGGGTTTAGCCGCGGCCGCGCATAGCGCGTTCGATATCTCGCTGGGCATCACGCTTGGCGGCATCGGCACGCTTATCATACAGCTTTTTGCCGCGGCACACACCCAGTTCTATCTTGACCCGGCTGCCCTTAAAGTATGCCTGAAGCGGGATAAGGGTGAGCCCCTGCTGCTGTTTTACCAAACCATACAAACGGTTCAGCTCCTTGCGGTGCAGCAGCAGCTTTTTGGGCCGCAGCGGATCACGGTTAAAGATATTGCCCTTCTCGTAGGGGCTGATGTGCATCTGACGCACAAAGAGCTCCCCTTTTTCGAAGCTGCACCAGCTGTCCTTGAGATTCAAGCCGCCGTTCCGCAGGCTTTTTACCTCGGTACCGAACAGCTCAATACCGGCTTCCATGGATTCTTCCACAAAGTATTCGTGTCGCGCCTGGCGGTTGGCGGCGATCTGCTTGATTCCCTGCTTTTCTGCCATGCGCAGTCACTCCTTTCCTTCGGTGGAATCACATCATATCACAAAATTTTGATTTGTCAAGGGGAAGATCAAAGCTCGCTGCGGCCCTCCATGGCACGCCACAGAGTCACCTCATCGGCGTATTCCAGGTTGCCGCCCACGGGAATGCCATAGGCTAACCGACTGACTTTGACGCCAAGGGGCTTGAGCAGCTTGGCAATATACATTGCGGTCGCTTCCCCCTCCACGGTGGGGTTGGTGGCCATAATCACCTCGCTGACATCGCCTTTGGCTATGCGGGCCAGCAGTTCCTTAATGGTGAGCTGGTCCGGACCGATGCCATCCATGGGGGAAATGAGCCCATGCAGCACATGATAGACTCCATTGTATTCCCGGGTGCGCTCAAAGGCCAGTACATCGCGGGGGTCTTCCACCACACAGATGAGGGAGGTATCCCGCCCTTTAGCCGAGCAGATGGGGCAAAGCTCGCCTTCGGTAAAGTTGCCGCAAACGGAACACTTTTTGATCTTGCTTTTGGCCTCCAGAATGGCGGAGGAAAATTCCTTGGCCTTGTCCTCCGGCAGATCCAGCACATAAAAGGCGAACCGCTGGGCCATCTTGCGGCCAACGCCCGGCAGGCGGGCAAACTGCTCAATCAGCTTTTGCAGCGGCGCTGCAGTGGAATCCATGCGATTCTCTCCTTTCCTTGGGACGGCAACTTTTACAAGCCCAGATCCAATCCGCCGGTGATGGCCCCAATGGTCTGCTCTGCATCGGCGGTGCAGGCACGGATGGCCTCATTGACGCCCTCCCGGATCAGATCCTGCAAAAATTCGATATCATCAGGATCAACTACTTCCGGCTTAAGGGTAACAGATGTCACTTCCTTTTTGCCATTGATTTCAACTTCTATATTGCCGCCGCCAGCAGAAACATGGTAGACCTTTTCTTCCAGTTCCGCCTGGGCACGGGTCATTTCCTCCTGCATCTTCTGCATCCGCTGCATCATCTGGTTCATATTACCGGCGCCGCCGGCGCCCTGGGGGATTCTTGCTTTCATATTGGTTCTCCTTTTTGGTTATTATTCTCTGGTAACCGGGATGCCCATTCCCTCTGCCTGCTTGATGAGATCCTCCAACGGAGAGCTCTGCGGGGTGGTTGCCTTGGGCGCAGCGGTGTAAGGCCCCACACCGTATTTTACACCGGTCACTTCGGCGATAGCTCGCTTTAGGCTCTGACGAGTGAAGTCATTGCTGCGCATCATCTCCAGGAAGATGGGCTTATCACACTCGATGAGGACAGTCTGCCCGCGGAAATGGGCATGGCTGCCTTGCAGGGCACCTGCCAGCATCTTATTGATGACGCCAAGGCGATCCAACACCTGCAGCCACTGATCCTCCGGCATTGGCTCCACCGGGGTAGCGGCAGGCTTTGCAGCCGGTGGGGCTGCTTCCTCCTGCTGCGGGGGCGGCTCCATGCCTGGCAGCGCTACCTGCTCCGGTTCGGCCGGTTCCTCTTGTTGTGGCTGGAACATTCCTCCGGCAGCCGACTGCTGCGCCGGGGCCGATGCGGGGCGGATCCCCTCCGCCAGCAGCCGGTTGAGCTTGGCTTCCAGCTCCTCGATGCGGGCGACCAGCGCTTCCTGGCTGGGGCTTACCCGCCGGTCGCTGAGCTTTAAGAGAGCCAGTTCCATCTCCGCACGGCGGCTGGTGCTGCGGGCCATAGCGGCCTGGGTATCCTGCAGCGTTCTGATGGCATCCATCAGCGCGGCCGGGGTAAAGGAAGCCGCCTGCTTTTTATACTGTTCCAGCGTCTGTGGCAGGCAGACAATAAGTTGTTCGGGATCGCGAGCGGTAGCTGCCACCAACAGGTTGCGGTAATGGCTGATTAATTGACTGCACAGGCGGTCATATTCCACAGCCTGTCCGGCCAGGCGCTCCATGGCATCCATCGCACCGGTAAAATCCCCCGTCGCGGCAGCATCGGCGATCTCAAAAAGATAATCCTGCCCCACAAGCCCGGCCGCTTCGCTGACGGCCTCCACGGTGATATCATGGGCGTGTGCCCAGCAAAGATCAAGGAGAGAAAGGGCATCACGCATACCGCCATCGGCAATGCGGGCAATGAGAGCCGCGGCTTCTTCCGTCAAGGTCATGTCCTCCTGCCCGGCAATGAAAAGCAGCCTATCCCGGATGACCTCCGGGGCGATGCGCTTAAAATCGAAGCGCTGGCAGCGTGACTGAATGGTGGCTGGGATTTTGTGCACCTCGGTGGTGGCCAAAATGAAAATCACATGCTCCGGCGGCTCTTCCATGATCTTGAGCAGGGCATTGACCGCCCCGACGGAAAGCATATGCGCCTCATCGATAATATAAACGCGGTATTTGGCGATATTGGGCAGAAAAACGGCTTCCTCCCGCAGGTCACGGATATTATCCACGCCGTTATTGCTGGCGGCATCAATCTCCACTACATCCACCAGGCTGCCGTTATCCACGCCGCGGCAGCAGTCACATTGGCCGCAGGGGCTGCCATCCACCGGGTTGCGGCAGTTCACTGCCTTGGCGATGAGCTTGGCGCAGGTGGTTTTGCCGGTGCCACGGCTGCCCATCAGCAGATAAGCATGGGCAGGCTTCCCCTGGATCATCTCGTTCTTCAGCGTGGTGGTGATATGCTCCTGCCCCACCACTTCCTCAAAGGTGCGGGGACGCCACTTTCGGTACAGTGCCTGGTACATTCCGTTTTCTCCCCTTTCCCGCAAAATGAAAAGGCAACCTTTATCACACGGAAACCCGGTTGGCTGCGGCACCCGCAAATACTGCTTAATGCTGCTCGGTTCCCCGCCTGACATGGTTCACAGCACTGCGTCGCACAGGACCAGATTTCCGCATGACAAAGGCTGCCTTTGCACGACCTGTCATGGCCTACTAGGATATTATACACGAATTTAAGTTCGTGTGCAACCATTTTTTCTTGCTATTTCCCTCCGATAAAATAATCCATAATCTCCTGCTGCACAGTATCCATATCATCGGCGGTGACGATGACCAAAAGAGCATAATCCCCTGCTGTAATGACCCGCCCGGCCTGCGCCGAAGGATACCCGGGAAATGCCCGCTGTACTGTCTCCAGACGCTTTTGCAGGGTGGCAGTCACCTTTTCCGTTTTGCCCGGGGCCGCCTGCGCCAATAGTATTTGCTGTGGGTTGTCCTCCGGGGCTGCAATACGCCCACAACCCAACAGCAGGTACTTTTCCTTTATTTGCAGCAGTGCTGCCAGGTCCGCGGCAGATTCCAGCAGCATACTTTCCGGCAAATCATACCGCTGGGAAAGCTCTTCTATCATCTGCTCCGGGGTGGTATCTTCCCGCAGTGCAATGGATTCTAACAGTTCCTTTTTTCCACAGGCGGTGCACAGCAGCAGGCACCCCAGCAGCAGGGTCATCCATCTTTTCATGCAAACTCCCCCTCCTGCTCTTTTGTATGGCAGTAGAGAGAAAAACATTCCCGCGGTCAAGCTCAAGAATTGGCGGCCGCTTCACGAATCTGCCGCACCTGATAGACCCGCAGGCCCAGCTGCAGCAGCAGACGCTCTTCGGAATCTTTGAGATCCCTCCCCAGAATAGATTTGATCTTATCAATGCGGTAAATGAGGGTGTTGCGATGGATGAAGAGGGCTTTGGCTGTTTCGCTAACATTACAGTTGCAGGCAAAGTAACAGTCCAGCGTTTCCACCATGTTGGTCGCGTTCTGTTTGTCATACTCTACCAGACTGCGGATAGACAGCGTATAAAGCTCGGCGGATTTTTCATTTTCCACTCCGCTGCTAAGCAGCTGATAGATGATGAGGTCCTCGTAAAAATGCACCCCTGCCACGCTGCGCAAATTGCCGGAGACCCGGATAGCCTCCTGCGCCTGGGTAAAGCTGCGGCGCACATTGATAAGACGGGCGGTCGGCTCCCCCACACCGATATTGAGGACATACTGCTGTGTGATGGCATGCAGACGGTGGTAAAGCCGCTGGATAAACCGCCGATTTTCCTCACTAATGCGCTGGTCCGGTTCGGTATGGACAATGCGCAGAAAGGTGATAATAAGGCTGCCACGATGAATAGAGATGCAGCTGCGGCCCTCCTCGCGGGAAAGTTCCCCGATCTGGGCGATCATACGGTCCTTGATGCGCAGGAAGGCATCCTGCATCTCCACATAGTTTTCGGTCCCGCGGGCGGCGCTGTCCAGCTTAGTGACCATGCAGAGATAGGTCCCCTCGGCGTCCATATTGTGCATCCCGGCAATGCTGCCCACCTCCTCGGCAGAATGGAGCTTGCCGCTGAGCAAATCGTCAAAGAAGTCCTGCCGGATATGCATCCGGATCTCCTCGATCTGGCGGGTGCGGAAGCGCTCCAGCGCCAAGGAAGAGGCCGCGATCTCCAAGGCCAGATATTCCACCGATTGCATTTTGCGGCCGGTCTCCCACACCACCAAGTAGCCAAACAGGGCATTACCGCCGGAAACCGGCAGTATGCGGCAGACCGCACGCTCCTCCCCAGCGGAAAAGACCCGTTTGATGGCCTTGGCATATTTGGAAAAATCCGAAGGCATATTGCCGGTAATACTCTCTGGGAAAATAACCTCCCCCTTTTGCAGTGGGAGATACCGCGAAAGCGGCATTGGGTTTCCAGCATTTTCGGCATAGGCCATCAGCTCCCACTTGGCCCCCAGCAGCAGCACCGCATTACCGATAAAGTCGCTAAGGACGCCCAGCATCCGGGAAACGCCATCTGCCTCCAGCATGCTCTCGGTGATGGAATGGTAAAGCGAAACAAAGCGGTCGGCCTTTTCCACCCCGCCGCCGGAAAGCCGGCCAAACACCACCTTGCAGATCTTGCTGAGAGGATACTGGACCGGGATATTGATGAGCGGGAAGCCCAGCCGGTTCGCTTCCTCCAGCATCGCCTCCGGAATCACATCCAAATAGCGGCGGGTTTTAATGGCCAGCCCCACACAACCCAGTTCCGAAAGCTCCCGTACAAGCTGACACTGCATAGCCTCATCATCCCGAAGAAAATAGCCGGTGGTCAGCAAAAAATCCCCGGAGGAAAGCCAATCGTAGGAATCGGGATTATCGATAATATTGATATTGGTGATTTCCGCCTGCAAATCGGCGGTATCCGTCATAAGCTTTAATCCGGTCAGCTCCTCTTCCCGCAGGAATGAACCGATGGTATACATGATATCCCCCTCCTATAAAAAGACCGTGGACATGATATAAGTTAAGTATATCATACCCACAGTCTTTTTTGTATACCAATATTTTTTTAGCCCAGCATCAGTCCGCTAAGCAATACTACCGCGCCGGCGGTGAGGGAGAACAGCAGTGCCACCGGCAGCAGCTTTCTGATGATAGCACCAACCATTTCCGGATGGCCGGCTGTTGTAGCTCCTAGAACGATTTTGCTGGGGCTGATGAGGCTGCCGGCGCTGCCGCCCACGGTCTGTGCCGCCAGGATAGGGGCAGGCTGCAAGCCCACCAGTTCTGCCGTCGTCATCTGGAAGCTGCCAAACAGGATATTGCTGGACATATTGGAGCCGGTGATAAAGGAGCCGAGCATTCCCACCAGCGCTGCCAGCGCCGCATAGTACGGCCCAAATACCGCGGAAAATCCACCCGCCAAGGCAGCGGTTTGGCCGGTGCCGCTCATAATATTGGCAAGCACCAGAAACACCATAACCGAAACAGAGGATGGCCATGCTTTTTTCAGGCTGTCCCGCAGGATCTGCTGCCCGCTGCCCGCTGTAAGCCAGCCCCGACGCCGAAAATAGAAGAACCCGAAGCCTGCCGCCAAAAACAGGAACACCCCGGCATTGGTGAGGCTGAGCGGTGAAAAGCCGCTGACCTCCTCGGTAATGGCTGTACCGCCGCTGACAACGGCAGGAATATGGAGCGAAACGGAAACACCCGCCAACGCCCGCTTGACCGAAGGAATGAGCAGGCAGACCAGTGAAAAGGCCGTCATGACAAGGTAAGGGGAAAAGGCGTGCAGGATCCCCATGCCCTGCGGCGCCTGTTCCGACAAAAGCGTTCCGCGCGACGGCTCCATGGCTCGGCTGTTTTCCAGTTCCCAAGGGGTATTGTAAAGCGGCAGCCGCCCCAGCAGCAGCGAAGCCACCAGCGCCAGACAGCAGGGAATAAAGCAGCAGAGTGTGGTATTGACCTGACTCATCAGCAGTTCCCCGCCGCCCTGCACCAGACTGAGCACCAGTACAGCGGGCAATCCGCGGCGAAGTGCTGCGCCCCTGCCGTAAAACCAGCAGACCAGTAATCCGGAAACAAGATTCATTGCGAAGAGCAGCGCAGCGGTCCACAAAGCACTTTGCCAGTAAAGGGGCATGGCTTCGTTCAAGCCCGCCTGCGCCGCCAGCGCATCCCATGCAGCGCTGAGCGTACCGAAGGTGTTGCCCCACGCCTCGCCCAAAGGGGCAATGGCAAGCGCCCAGAGCGGAGAAACACCTATTTCGATGAGGAGCGGCGCGCAGATCGCCACCGGTACGCCAAATCCGGTAATACCCTGCAAAAATGCCGCGAAAGCATAGCCGATGATGAGAATTTGCAGAAGCTTATTGGGTGTTGCCTGCTGAATGCCCGCACGAATGACACGAAATGCGCCAGCCTCCCGGACAATATTGTACATAAGGATTGCCGGACAGATGATGAGAATAATGCTGAGTGAACTCCATGCGCCCTTGGCGGCGCTGACCAGAATTTGCAGCGGATGCGCCCCAAATGCAGATAGAGCAATTACAGCATCTACGGCGACCGAAACGACCGCCGCGCGGCCCACGCTCCACTTGCAGCCCACCAGCAGAATAATGAGCAACAGTACCGGCACTGCTGCCAGCAGGCATAATAGGATTGGACTGAGTTCCATAGTATACTCCGTTCTTTCTCTTTATTAAAGCATAGCACAGCAGGTGTCGGTTCCCCATAGGGGCCCGACGCCTGCCGGCTAATCAAACACTTTGTTATTATTGCAGGCCGTGCGCTTCACCAAAGGCGACCATCGCCTCTTCGAACATTTCCAGCGGTGCCTTAGAAATACCGGCACCGATCATACCAACGCCGGGGCGTTTACAGGCAATAGCGGTATTGATGATGGGGGAAATACCGGTTTCCACTACTTTGAGAATATCGATACCGATGGGCGAACCACGGAAATCCATATCCGGCATGGCATACTGATCCTGCTCCGAAAGGGTGATTTCGTACATGTTGTTGGTGTAGTTCACAGCGTCCTGGTACTTGCCAGCACCCAGGAAGCGAACAATGGCAGGGGCAGTAGCGATGGCCATGCCGCCAATGCCGCCGGTTTCCATAATGGCGCTGTCACCGATGTCCTTATTGGCGTCCTCCGCGGAATAGCCCGGGAAATAAGCACCTGCCACATCCGCTGCGGGAGCGGTAAACCAGCGGTCGCCCAGGCCGCTCACCCGGATGCCGATATTGACGCCGTTGCGGGCCATCGCGGTCACCATGGTGGAATGCTCGATGCCATGTGCCGCATCGGCGCAGGCCTTATTGGCCGCCATGGCAAAGTTGAGGAAAAACTGGTCATTGTTCCAGGTCAGGAAGTGCATAATCTGGGTAAGCGCCGCACGGCTTTCTACCACCTCGCACAGCGTTTCCGCTATGGTCTTTACAAACAGATTGGTAGCGGCATTATTGCGCATATGCAGCTCATCCCCCATGGCCAGCGCCTGAGAAATGATCATCTTTAGGTTAATCCCGCCCATGGTGTGGACAACATCCTTCAGCGCCGGGCCCAGCACCTTTTCCAGCCACACCAGCTGGTCTACGGTATCCTGGCCGCAGCTGCCAAAGCGGATGCCCTTGCCGGTGCCCTCATTGATGGTGGAATAGGCATAATTGCCGTTCTCCTTATTCAACACGCAGATCATCGGCATGGAATAGGAGGTCACACCCGTCATGGGACCTACGGCATTGTGGTGATGGCACGGTTCATATTTTATCTTACCGCTGCCTGCCAGCGCAAGGGCTTCTTCATCATTTTCCGCCAGGCCTTCATATTTCAGTACGGCAACAATGGCTCCGCGCATGGGGCCGCACATCTCCTCCCACGCAATGGGTGGGCCTGCATGCAGCAGGGTGTACTTGTCAATTCCCAGCACCTCATGGGCAGGTTTGATATCCACCCAGTAGGGCTGGGCGTTTTTCAGTTTATTCACGGCGGTTTCATTGGCCTGCCGGATCATTTCCTTCAGATCGCTCATGGTTATCTCCTTTATTAATTATCTGTTGCGATTATTCTTCGGTTATCCCTTCGTACTCGGCCAGTGCATACAGGGCCTGTTCAAAGCACTCCATAGGAGGCTTAACGACACCCGCACCCACCTGCCCTACACCAGGCTTTTTGTGCGCCATACCAGTATTGATGACAGGCAGAATACCCGTTTCAATAACCTTGCGGATATCAATGCCTGTGCCGGTACCGGTAAAGTCCATGGTCGGCATCACATAGGCATCGTTTTCCCCAACGGTGATCTCCATCATATCGCGGGAATACTTCATGGCGCTGCTGATATTTCCGGCACCGACAAAGCGCACCACCGCGGGAGAGGATGCCATGGCAAAGCCACCGATTCCAAAGGTCTCACAGATGGCACTGTCGCCCATATCGGGGTTGGCATCCGCTTCGGAATAACCGGGGAAATAGAGGCCGACCGGCATACAGGCGGGCGCCTGGAACCAGCTGTCGCCCAGCGCGCTGACCTGAATTCCAAAGTTAGTTCCGTTGCGGCTCATCGCTGTCACTACGCTGCAATGAGGAATGTCACGTACGGGATCCATGGTTGCCTTGCCCGCCGCCATGGCGAGGTTCAGGAAGAACTGATCGTTGGTGGAAAGGAAGCTGAGGATCTTAAAGCGCTTGGCCGGGTCCTCCACCACATTGGCAAGGTAAGGGGCCAGTTCACGGGTAAGCAACGAGGATGCCGCCACATTACGCTGATGCATCTCATCACCCATCGCCAACGCACGAGAAATGATAAGCTTGAGGGAAATCGGGCCGGATTCCTGGAGCGCTCTCTTCATAGCAGGGCCCAAATCATTCTGGATCCAGCGCAGGCGGTCAATAACCTCCGTGGAGTTAGCGCCAAAGCGCATGACCTTGCCGATGCCCTCATTAAAAGTGCTATAAGCATAATTGCCAAAGGTCTTATTACGAACCACCCACAGTGGCATGGAGCTGGTAATCATACCAGTCATGGGGCCAACACAGTGCATACTGTGATTGGAGATAAAATGAATCTTACCGGAAGCGGCCATTTCTGCCGCCTCCTCCAAGGTGGAAGCCATCCCTTCATATACTGCAGCTCCCATAATAGCACCCTGCATCGGGCCGCACATCTCTTTCCAGGCAATGGGCGGGCCCGCATGGCCGATGGAATGGTTATCTAACTCCGGGATCACTTCCCCGGCCGGGCACACATCAATGAGTTCCGGTTCTCCACTGAGGATGCGCCGCAGCGCTTCCTTATTGGCTTGTTCTATTCTTTCCATATCATTCACCAATTTCTTTCGTATTTAGTCGCATTACCGCGGCGGAGGGGTGCCGGGGAGGGGCAGCCCACTTATACTTGGGCTGGTTTGCTTTTTCATTGTGCCACTTTCCTGGCTTTTCGTCATCGTTTCCGGTATCTAAAAAAAACGATTTGGAATATGCATGGTGCACAACAGGCCATTTCATTATTTATCTTAGCACAGCACTACAAAGTCTCCATTTTCTATTAGTCGGCAATAAATTCACCAAATTATTTGTGGCGATGGAGGAAACAATATGCAGCATCAACAAAATTCTTCCGCATTTCTTTGATTCTTCTTTAACAAACTTCAATTGATTGTGCAGATTGCCCACCACTATGGGCGATATTTCGTGCACAGAACCATTGTTAATGCCTTATCAAGTTGGTATAATCGCCTTGAAAGTTGAGCCTCAACCAAACCAAATAAGTTCTATCGTTCAAATCTGCTAAAGTGCAAGCTGGCATAGACCGTGCGTGAGGGGCGCAGGTCCTGTGCCAACAAGCACTTAACCAAAATGTGATCTGAAGTTCACTTAGGAGGTAAACTCTAATGGAAAAAAAGACTTTTATGCAAAAGCTGAAAAATATGGGGCCTGCCGCTATTATTACCAGCGCATTCATTGGCCCTGGCACCATTACCACCGCTACCCTGGTAGGCGTTAAGTTCCAGTATGCTCTGCTGTGGGCCGTTGTCTTCTCCGGCATCGCCCTCATCGTCCTCATGGAAATGTCCTCCCGCATCGCCATCGCTTCTCACAAGAATGTCATCGATGCAGCCATCGCCCTGAAGCCCGAAAGCCGCGGCTGGCGCCTGTTTGTCCAGATATTTGTCGGCTTAGCCGTCGGTATCTCCTGCTTCGCGTTCCAGTCTGGCAATGAGATCGGCGCCTCTGCCGGTCTGCAGGATATCACTGGTATGCCTCAGTGGGTCTCCGCTCTCATCATCGGCGTTATCGCCCTTATCGCCGCCTTAGCCTCCAATAAGGTTTTGGAGACCATCATGCAGGTATTCGTCAGCGTCATGGGTGTTCTGTTCCTTGTTACCGCTATTGCTGTTGCCCCCAACCTGGGCCAAGTCGTAACCGGTTTGGTTCCTGTTGTTCCCGAAGGCGGCCTGATGAATACCATGGCGCTCATCGGTACCACCCTTATCGGCATGAACCTCATCCTGCACTCCATCACCTCTCAGGGCAAGTACACTTCCATTGAGGAGCTGCCCGATGCCCGTTTTGACATTCGTTTCAACATCATTATCGGTATTATCATCACTGCTTCTATCCTTATCACTAGTGGCACTGTGCTGTATGGGACCGGCACTTCCGTCAATGGCGCCCTGACCTTCACTAAATCTCTGGAGCCGGTACTGGGTTCCTGGGCCCGTGTGGTAGGCGATATCGGCCTGCTGGCCGCCGGTCTGTCCTCTGCTATCGCAGTCGGCTTCACCTTCAAGACCATCTTCAGCGCCCTGTTCCACTGGGAGGGCGGTTCCTCCTGCACCAAGGCCAAGCTGCTGGCGATCATCGTTATCGTATTTGGCACCGTGCTGGCCATGGTAAATACCTCCCCCGCTGCCATCATCGTAGCGGCCCAGGCCATCAGCGGTTTCATTCTCCCCTTTATCGCTATTCTGCTGCTGGTCATTGCCAATAGCAAAAAACTGCTGGGCAACTACACCAACTCTGTCATTCGTAATGTACTGGGCGGCATTGCTGCTGTAGCTACCCTGGGTCTGGCCATTCGTGCCCTGTATAACCTCATTACCACCCTCGCTAAATAATATCTTCGTCCCCTCAATGTTTTTCCCTAAATATATTTTCTCACAAAAAGAGAGCACCCACAAGGTGCCCTCTTTTTGTATCTGCACAAAGTGGAATGCCAAAAACCGCCCGGCACAAAACCGGACGGTCTTTTTATTAAAGAACTTACAGCAGGATAATACCCGCAGCTTCGCATTTCTGCATGGTATCGTCATCCCACACCGAAGACTGCACTTCACCGATATGGGCGGTCCCCATCAGGAACATGCACAGTCTTGATTGGCCTATACCGCCACCAATGGTCAGCGGCAGCTTTCCGGCCAGCAGCATCCGGTGGAAGGGCAATGTACGGCGGTTTTCACAGCCGGAAAGGGTCAGCTGGCGGTCCAGTGCCGCAGGATCTACACGGATGCCCATGGAGGACAGCTCGAATGCTGTTCCCAGCACTCGGTTATAAACCAGCAGGTCACCATTTAGGGTCCAGTCATCGTAGTCTGGGGCACGGCCATCATGGGGCTGGCCGCTGCGCAGCTTACCGCCAATCTGCATTAGGAATACAGTGCCGCATTCCCTCGCAATGACATTTTCCCGCTCCTTAGGGGTCAGCTCCGGGTAACGGTCTTCCAGCTCCTGTGTGGTGATGAAGGTGACCTCCGGCACCAGGTCCGGAACCGTATTCAGCTGCGGATATATGGCCCGCAGGGTGCGCTGAGTGGAAACGATCGCATCCACAATACTCTGTACCGTAGCCTTCAGATAGGCCACATTACGCTCCTTTGGCGTGATAACCTTTTCCCAATCCCACTGGTCCACATAGATGGAGTGAATGTTATCCAGCGTTTCATCCCGCCGGATGGCATTCATATCGGTATAAAGGCCCTTGCCGGGACGGAAGTCGTAGCGGTGCAGCGCCAGGCGCTTCCACTTGGCTAGGGAGTGCACCACCTGTGCATCCCGGCCGATATCCGGCACATCAAAGGAAACGGGGCGCTCCACTCCATTTAGGTCATCATTCAAGCCGGTGGAAGCCTCCACAAACAGCGGGGCCGATACCCGGCTGAGATTCAGATTTCCGCAGAGAGTATCCTCAAACACCCGCTTGATCAGGCTGATGGCCTTTTGGGTATCGTACAGGGAAAGGCAGCTGTGGTAACCTGCCGGAATGAACACTTTACTCATCGTTCCGCACTCCTTTGCGTAAAAAATATATCTGCAAGTATAGGCCTGCCCATGGCATTTGTCAAGCCAAAAATGAAATTTAACATGGCCTTAACTTGCAAAAAAGGCCAACCCACAGGGTCGGCCTCTCTCGGTTTGCAGGAACCGGCAAATATACTGCTCAAATCAATCCCTGCGCCCTGTAAAAAGCGATGAGCAGATCGACCATACGGCCGTAGCTCTGCACCCCATCGGTCTGGTCATTGGCCTTTAGGTAGGCATCGTTCCAGCGGTCAGCCGTTTCGCCTACCGGCGTTTCGTACTTTTTCCAGTAACGGCTGTTGGCCGCCAGATCCCGCAGCACTCCTTCCGGCAGCAGTGTATAAATCTCCTGCCAGGCGTTTGGGTCATAGCGGTACAGGCGGTTTGTAGCATGGATAAGTCCCATCATCGCACCGCTGTACCGCAGCTCTGTATTATCGCTATTATAGCAGGCCAGATAAGCGATAAAATTTGCCTCATCCTCCCGCATAAAGCCGCAGATGTGGGAAAGCTCATGGCACATGGTGGAGGAGATCCCATAGGCCGGTTGGTGCACATTGATGTTCGGCTCCGAAATATAAGGGAAAATCACACCAGTCAGCTGAATATAGCTCATGACCTCTGAAAAATACATGGCTTTGGGGCGGGTCTGTCCCGCCAGGTCAAAGAGCTGTACCCCATAGATCTCATCCAGTGCCGTCACCGCACCAGTAGCGGTCTCCGCCAATTCCGCATAGGTCACGGAAGAAGCAAATACCCCCTCGCTATCTTCCTCACACTGTGGCCGCAGCTCCGCCGCCTGCCCCGCCAGCAGATGACAGAGTGACCAAAGCGTTTTCACATCCGTTGCCTCGGTTTGCAACCCCAGACTCTGCCCCACCGGAATACGGTAGTAATTAAGATCCCCGGTAAGAATAAACCAAAAGAATACCGCCGAAGCCGCCGAAACTATGATCCACAGCCGCTTTAAGCATACCAGCCACCAGCGTCCTTTCTGCCGGATGGCTTCCCGTATCCAAAGAACAAGAAACACCAGCGCAGCGACCCCCAGCAAAAGCAGGATGACCTCCATTACCGAAAAGGGCACCCTCCCAGTCAGCGCTGTCAGAGCCGTTGCCATACCATGATAAAATCCACGACTGTACAGATGCTCCACTTCTTCGGCATTGCCGCGCGCCAGATGGATCAGCAGCAAACCCACCGGTGTCAACAGTGTCAGCACCATGCAGGCAATGATACCGCCCCGACTCATCACACGGGGCTTCGTTTTTGTAGCGGCCGCACTCATCATGGGAATTCCCTCACTGGGCCAGCTTGGCATTGGCCTTTTCCATAAAACGCTCCGCCCGTATAATGGCACGGGTATGGCTGCCCTCGCCGATGGCACCGGCGGTATCTTCGGCATAAACCTTGAAAGAAAAAATTCTGCCATCCACTGCGGTCAGTTCCGCCGTAACAGTCACTTTCATCCCCACCGGGCTGGCCGCGGTATGTCGCATATTCATCTCCGTTCCCACACTGGTGGTGCCTTCCTCCATCAGTCCGGCACAGCAGCCACAGGCTGCCGCTTCCATCCACGCAATAAGAACCGGGGTTGCCAATACAGGTAGGCTGCCGCTCCCCACATGGGCAGCGGTATCTGCCTCGGTAACGGTTTTATGTAAGGTAAAGATTTTGTTTTCCATAGTAGGTACTCCTTTTATGTTGTATTTTCTCGCCAAACATATTGAATGGACAATTATATTTAGCGTTATATCCTGTGTGAATTACTCAAACTGAATTAAGCACCTATTTGTACAATTATAAAATTTTTTGTTTGACTCAAGCTGAAATAAATTTTTTGTTTCTTTAACATTGGCAACAGTGTGGCTTCTACAGCGATTTTATCAATTCCAAAAGAGCTGATAAAATATAGCTCCCCTCTTTTCCGTAAAACTCTATAACATTCATTCAAAATCTTTTCTAACTCGTTTTCAACATGCGCAAGTGCATTATAGAACACAATAACATCGACGCTATCACTTGCCATCTGTAAGTTAATGGCATCCATCAGTAGAAAAACTATGTTTTCTGCATCCCTTACCGATGGCAGCAAGCGACTATCGTCTAAATCAATGCATGTTACAGAATGAGCAATACTGGCCGCTTCGAGGGAAAATTCTCCACTGCCGCAAGCAATTTCCAAAACATTTTTACATTCTATACTGTGAACGATTTGGTTTAGCGCCTCTGTAATCCTTCGCATATCCGTAGCCTCATATCGTCTTTTCTCATGCATTTTCATGCCTGTCCAAAATAGCATTTGTCATTCCACCTCTATTATAAAAAAAGACGCCGCATCTGTAAAGCGACATCTTTTTACAATCCGCAAAAGCCGCAGGTCGGCCCGCTCCATACAGAAACTTCACTCACTGCGCCGCCGGTATCCGCTCGTGCATCTGCAGGGTGCTCTGCTCCCAGCCGCAGCACAGGATGTCCCCGGCACGCAGCTCCCCGGCCAGCAGCCGTTCCGTCAGCGGATCCTCCACCATGGTGCGTACCAGCCGCCGCAGCGGGCGCGCCCCATAGGGACCCTCCTCCGCCCCCGCAACAATCTGTTCCACCACCGTGTCCTCAAATTCCATCCCGATCTCCTGCTCCCGCAGGCGGCTTTGCACCCCCTGCAGCAGCTGCACCGCGATCTGCCGCAGCTCTTCCTTTCTCAGCGGCTGGAACAGAATCGTCTCATCCAGTCTACCCAACAGCTCCGGCCGCAGCTGTTCCCGCAGTTTGGAGAGCACCATCGTCTTCGCGTCCGCCCCGGCATCGCCAAAGCCCATCCTCTGCGGATGCAGCATCGCCTCCGCTCCCAGGTTACTGGTCAAGATAACCACCGTATTGCTGAAGACCGCCAATCTGCCCTGGCTGTCGGTCAGTCGCCCGTCCTCCAAAATCTGCAGCAGCAAATTGTAAAGATCCGGGTGTGCCTTTTCTATCTCATCAAAGACCACCACGCTCATTGGGTGTTTTTTCACCGCCTCAGTCAGGATGCCCCCTTCCTCACACCCCACATAACCGGGGGGCGCCCCGATAAGCCGGGAAATACTGTGCGGCTCCCGGTATTCGCTCATATCCAGCTTGATGATATTCTCCTCACTGCCAAACAGCGTTTTGCCCAATGCGTAGCACAACTGGGTCTTGCCCACTCCACTGGGCCCCAGGAACAAAAAACTCCCGATGGGGCGCCGGGGATCCCGCAGCCCAGCATTGCTGCGCAGGATGGCATGAATGACCGTCTCCACCGCCTCCTGCTGCCCCACCACACTCTGCCGCAGGCCATTTTCCAGCCGCTCTGCCGAAAGTCCCTGTCCCACCGCAAGCCCGGTCATCGCCCCCGCCGCCTGCTGCACCTCTCGCTGGGTCAGCATCAGCCGCCGGGATGCTCTCATTCCGCTCTCCAGCATGCCTGCCCGGTGGATCCGCAGCCTGGCCGCCGCCTCATCCAGCAGGTCCAGCGCCTTATCCGGCAAAAAGCGTGCCGGGAAATACCGCACCGAAAGCCGGATTGCTGCCTCCAGTGCATCCTCGGTAATGATCATCCCGTGGTGCTGTTCATAGCGTGGGCACAGCCCCCGCAGGATCGCCATTGTCTGTTCCTCGGTAGGTTCTTCCACCAGCACACTTTGGAACCGCCGGGCCAGCGCGCCGTCCTTTTCGATGGTCTTGCGGTACTCCGCTATGGTGGTGGCACCAATAACCTGCAATTCCCCGCGGGCAAGTTTCGGCTTCATGATATTAGCCGCATCTACCGCGCCTTCCGCCGCGCCAATGCCCATAATGGTATGAATCTCATCAATAAAAAGAATCACATCCCCAGCCGCCGCCACTTCCTCCATAATGGACCGGATCCGCTCCTCAAAGTCACCGCGATACTTAGTACCGGCCACCATTGCTGGCAAGTCCAGAGTAATGATCCGCTTATCCGCCAGAGCCAGCGGCACCCGGCCCTCCGCAATGCGCTGCGCCAGCCCCTCCACCACGGCGGTCTTGCCCACTCCCGCCTCACCGATCAGACAGGGATTATTTTTGGAACGCCGCGAAAGGATCTGCAATAGCCGCTCTGTCTCCTGTTCCCGCCCAATGACCGGATCCAGCCGTCCCTGCCGGGCCAGCTCAGTCAGCTCCCGGCCAAAGCGGTCCAGCATCACACTGCGGGTCTGCCGCTGGGCCTTTCCCACCACTTTGGGGATCTGCCGGTCGTTATTCTGCTCACACTGCTCCAGCCGTATCGTCTCCCGCAGGGCAATGGTCAGGTTGGGGATATCCACTGCGAGCTTATTCATCAGTCTTACCGCCCCGGAATCCTGTTGTCCGCACAGCGCCAGCAGCAGGTGCTCGGTCCCCGCCTGCAAAAATCCGCCCATCTGGGCCTCCCGCAGCGCTTCTTCCACTGCGGCGCGGTAATGCACCGTCGTTTCCTCCGACTCCAGCAGGGTGGGATGTCCCCTACCCACCATTTGCAGCAGGGCACGCTCGGTCTTTCCCGCTGTTACACGCCGCTGAAAAAGCAGCGTATAAGCCGCTCCGGCCCCCTCTCGCAGCAACGCCAGCAGCAAGTGCTCACTGCCGATATAGGTATGCCCTGCCTGCTGCGCCGCCCGCTGGGCGCCCTCCAATGCCGCGGCCGCCCGCGGTGTAAAGCCATTGTATTGATTCATAGGGTCTCCCCTCCTTTTTTGTTCTGCCCTTAATATTGGCTGCATCCAGTCGCTTAAACGCCGCACCAAAATCTCCCCGCGACATAAGATGGGGTGATCCCAATGTAAAGGAGGCATCTCTGCTATGTTTGGTAACTGCTGCAATACCTGCTGCCCTGCCGATAGCAACCGCGGGCTCTTCGGCATCTGCCTGAATGACGCCACCCTGGTCATCATTCTTCTTGCTATCTGGCTGCTGAGCAGCGGCGGACTGAGCGGCTATGGCGGCGGCTGTGGCTGTAATACATGCGGCGGCGGACGCAGTGGCTGCGGTGACTGCGGCTGCGGCTGCAACTAACCTTTTTTGAATAATAGGAGGGTACACTATGGGCTGCAATTCTTGTGGATGCGGCGGCAGCTGCGGCTGCGGCAATAACTGGTGGTGGATCATCATTCTCATTCTGGTGTGGCTGTGGCTCACCGGAGGCAATGCCACCAACATCTCCGCCTACCGCACCTGCGGCTGCGGCGATACCAGCACGAACGGCTGCGGCGGCTGCGGCTGTGGCTGCAATTAAGCCAACCCCACGCAAAAAAGGGAGCCAAAAGGCTCCCTTTTCTTTATGCAGCATTATTCTTCTTTTGCGGGCAAAGGTACCATTCCCTTTTCTATCAGATCCGTGATTGCCGCCACCGCGCCCTGCGGAATACTCCGCTGCGCCAGCATCATGCGGTTGCGCATGGCTGCGCTGCCCAGCAGCCGCCGCACGGCAGAAAGGGTATCCCGCACGCTTTCGGTCCCCAGTGCCATCCCATAGCGGGTAAAGAACTCCAGATTGCGGCTCTCGCAGCCGGGGACGCTCAGCATCAGCACTGCCGGCACCCTCTTTTGGGCGATCTCGGTACAGGAAAGCCCGCCGGGCTTGCCCACTACCAGGTCGGCCGCCGAATAGTAAAGATCCATCCGGTCGGTAAAGCCCACCGGGTACAGCCGCTCCAGGAATTTGGCATACCGCTGCAGCTCCTTCAGGTCGCCCTTGTTCTTCCCGCAGATGACCACCACAAAGCTATCCTTGGGCAGTCGGCGCAGCAGTTTCAGGGCCAGGGTCGTCATCGGCCCGCAGCCAATGGAGCCGCTCATCACCAGCACCATCTCCCCCTGCTGGGGCAGGTGCAGCAACCGCCGGGCCACATTCCGGTCCACATGGGCGGCCATTGCCGGGTTGGTGGGGATGCCCAGCGGCAGCAAGCGATCCTCCGGGATGCCCCGGGCAGTAAATTCCGGGATCAGCCTCTCATCCGGAATGACCCAGTAATCAGGCGTGATCTCATCCACACAAGGACTGCAGGTGTAATCGGTAGCGATAAAGTAAAACGGCTTTTTATATTCATATTTCCGGCGCAGTCTGGTCAGCATCTCCGCCGGGAACACATGCGGCGTCACTATGGCATCGAATCCACCCGAAAGCAGGTAGCGGTACAGCTGCGGCACACAAATGGCATTCATCTTGTATTCAAAGGAGGTCTCATCCTCCCCCAGCACTCGCTCCTCTTTTTTGCGGTAGCCCGCCCCGTATATTTTGGGGAAATACCGGTAGGCGATGGTGTGCAGGTGGCTGATTGCCTCCGAAAAATGCTTGGGCCCAAAGGAAAGAGCATCCGCCACCGCGCAGGTGTGCCCGCGGGATTCCAGCTCCCGGCGCAGGGCTGCCGCCGCGGCATTGTGTCCGCCACCGGTATTGCAGGTCAGGATGAGAACTTTCATGTCGTTTCGGCCCCCTTTCTTTGGCAGCGCCGCAGCAGGGCGCACAGCCGCGGCCGGTTATACCGTTGGATGATAATACACGGAATGTGGGAGAACCCATACAGCAGCACTACCAATACCGCCATCGGTCCATGAGCAAAGACAAATACCAGCGGCGTCGCCAGCATCAGTACCCAGTGGATGAGCTCCGCCACACAGGTTTCCTGCAGCAGTCGGGTAGCGTTTTCGGCGTCGTTCTGCCCACGAATGGTCTTGGCATATTCATGCCCACCCCAGCGGCTTTTATCCGGCACCCTGTCCTTCCACTTGCGGATCTCCATTTTTTCATAGATCTTGCCGTTTTTCTCCCATGCGCAGGTCTTGTAGGGGAAGCGATCCCAGTGAAACCACCGGCGGGGCAGCAGCTCCCCAATGATCCCGCCGCTGATGCCCAAAGCCGCGATCACCCCCACCGAGATGGTCGCCTGCAGGGCGGCCTCCGGCGCAAACAGCCACAGCGCTCCCAGGATAGCCGCTACGGCCAGACAGATCAAAATGGGCGTCAAGATCGTCATAGGTTTCTCCTTTTCCTCATTTACAGTATGGCGAAAAAAGCTGTAAGAGGTATTATAGCATCGCGGCCGCCTTATTTCCATCCGGGAATATTAACATTATCTTAATTTGGGACACACCGGCCTATTTGGGTAAAAAAAGGAGGACCCTGCGATCCTCCTCTATGCTCAGCGGTATTCCGCCGCCTGTCTGGCAATATAGGCCGATTCCGGCAGTGTATATTTCTCCCTGAATTTCACATACATCTCCCGGAACGCATCGCTGTCACGCTTCATTTCGTTCAGGTAGCGGTGGGAGTCCAGCGCGTCGTGCTGCAGCTCGATGACCGCCACCGCAATGTTGGAGCAGTGGTCGGAAATCCGTTCATAGTCAGTCAGCAGGTCGGTTAGGATAAATCCCAGCTCGATGGAACAGCGGCCCGCCTGTAGGCGTGCCAGATGATTCTGCTTGATCTCCTTGGTCAGTGCGTCAATGACCTGCTCCAACGGCTCCACATGGTGGGCCATCTCATGGTCGGTATTGATATAGCAATCGGTTGTCAACTGCAAAATCTCCCGCACCGCAGCGGAAAGCACCCCCAACTCCCGCCGGGCCTCCTCCGAGAAAAACAGCGATTTGATCTCCAGCTCCTTGCCGGCCTTTACCAGGTTCACGGCGTGGTCGCCCAGCCGCTCAAAGTCCCCGATGGCGTGCTGCATTTTCCCCACGCGGCGGCTATCCTGCTGGGAAAGCGCCTGCGCCGAAAGGTACACCAGGTAGGTATCCAGCCGGTCCTCATACAGATCCAGCGTGTCCTCCTGCTTCAGTACCACCTCGGCGTCCTGCTCATTGTAGGCGCCGATGAGCGAGATCGCCCGTTCCAGCGAATCTCTTGCCGTCCCGGCCATCCGGAAGGTATAGTGGTCACACTCCTGCAGCGCCACCGAAGGGGAGCGGAGCAGCAGCAGGTCGGGCGCGTACTGCATGGAGTCCTTAGGTGCCGTTTCGTCTTTGGCCTTCACCAGCCACTTGCCCAGCTTCACCAGGTACTTGGTAAATGGCATCAAAATGGCGGTAATAGCCAGGTTATAGATGGTATGCACCATGGCAATATTCCATGGTGTCACTGCAATATGGATAAAATCAAGCTGAAGCACCGAGGTGATCAACAGGTACAACGGCAGGCAGATAACAGTACCAATGACCTTGATGGAAAAGTGGATGACCGCCACCCGCTTGGCCTTGTAGCTTGTCCCAATGCTGGAAATCAGCGAGGTGGCGCAGGTACCAATGTTCAGGCCCATCACCATGGGAATGACCATCTCATAGGTCAGGCTGCCGGTCAGCGCCAGCGCCTGCAGAATACCCACCGAGGCCGCCGAGCTTTGGATCACGGCGGTAAACAAGGTGGCCACCACCAGGCCCAGTAACGGGTTACGCAGCCCCGCTAGGATCGCCGAAAACTCCGGCATCTCTGCCAGCGGGCTTACCGCGTCGCTCATCACCACCATGCCGTACATCAGCACTGTAAAGCCCACCAGCACCGTACCAATGCTCTTTTTCTTATCGTTTTTACACACCATCATCATCACTACGCCGATGATGGCTAAAATGGGCGAGAAATTTTCGGGCTTCAGCATCTTCAGCCACACATTCCCGCTTTGAATGCCGGAAAGGGAGAGGATCCACGCCGTCAGCGTGGTGCCGATATTCGCGCCGAAGATGACATACAGCGTCTGGCCAAATTTCATGATCCCGGAATTGACCAGACCCACCAGCATAACCGTGACCGCCGAGGAGGACTGCACCGCTATGGTAATGGCCGCGCCCAGCAGCAGGCTCACCCAGGGGCTCGCTGTCATTGTTTTCAGCAGCTGCTCCAGCTTACCGCCCGCCATCTTTTCCAGATTACTGGACATCACATTCATACCGAACAGGAAAAAGGCCAGGCCCAGTACCAGCCGCAGAAGCGCAAAAATATCCATGTCTTCTTCTCCTTCGGGCATCCACCCGCCCATTACTTCATCTTTGCACACTGTTTTATTGTAACTCATTTGGGGGAAAGTTGTCCAGTCAATTTGCCGCAAAGGATGCATTTTCCCCATATTTGTGCAGTTGCATAAATATAGGGCAGGCCCAGCGGCCCGCCCTATATTTTTTGCCGAATATTCAGTTCATGCGCCGGCGCTGAGCTCGCCTGCGCTGCTTGGCACGGCGGCGCCGCCGCGCCATAAAGTACGCCCGCAGCACAAATAAGATCACGATCAACGCCCCCAGCACTATGCCAATCCATTTCAGCACCGTCAGCACCACAGAGCCGCTGCCGGCCGTCGTGACATCATCCTTTGGCACATCCTCCACGGGGGCATAGGTCTCCACAGTGTACTCCATTGGGAAAGTTCCCACCAACTCACCACCGCACCACAGCTCCACCTGCGGGTCTATGCGTTCCCCCACCTTGTACCGGCTGGGGATATTATATTTCAGCGCGATGCTCTCTACCGCCGTTCCCTTCGGCACCAGCACATCCAGGTCCCCGGTCGCCGCTATATGCACCATCCCGGCAGTATTGGTCAGGCTCCCCACCGGGATATCATACGCCGCTATCTCATCGGTCTTTACCGAAACCATACTGTACCGCTCAAAGCAATAATCAAAAAGCGCTATGGTGTCCTTGTACTTGCCCCACTTGTCGCTGCAGTCCAGCACCACACACAGCAAAGAAAGTCCATCCTTCTCCGCCCAGGTCACCGCCGTATGCTGCGCCTCGGTGGTCCAACCAAGCTTGCCGCCCTTAGCGTAGGGATAGTAGTAAGCGCTTTCCACCAACATATGGTGGTGGGTACCGATGTTTCTTGCCACATCCTTTTTGTTGGTCTTGGGGATGGTATACTCCGTCGCGCAGAAATATTCCTCAAAGCCCGGCACCGTCATCGCCCACCGGGTGATGCGCGCCATATCATAGGCAGTGGTATAGTGGTCCTTATCCGGCAGGCCGTGCGCGTTGGTAAAGTGGGTATCGCTCAGTCCCAGCGCCGCCACCTGCTGGTTCATCAGCTCCGCAAAGTCGGTCAGGCTCCCGCTCACCGCCTGGGCTATGGCATTGGCGCAGTCATTGGCGGATTCCACCATCGCCCCGTACAGCGCATCCTTCAGGGTAATGATCTCCCCCGGCTCCAGCGCCAGGTGGGTGGTCTCGCCCCATTTCCATACATCGCTTACCGTTTCCTGAGAAACGGTGATGCGGTCCTCCGGCTTGGCGTAGGTCAGCCCCAGCGCTGTTGTCAGTATCTTGGTAATGCTGGCCGGATACTCCTTCTCGTACATGTTTTTTTGCAGCAGCACCTGCCCGGTCTTGGCGTCCATCACCACATAGGCATTGCTGTAGGTTTCCGGCACATCATCCTCCGCCGCCATGGCCGGTGTTATCAGGCCGGTTGTTATTATCATCGCTGCCAGCAGCAGCGCCGTTACTCTCTTCATTCTGTTCGTTCTCCGTTAAAATGGGGTATATTTTTATTATAGTGCCCACTGCCGCGAAAGTAAATGAACTGTGCATGAATTTTGATTGATTTTTTCCAGCTGGTATGATAGAATACTTTAGTAATCTCAAAAATGCTGGAATAGCTCAGCCGGTAGAGCAGCTGATTCGTAATCAGCAGGTCGCGTGTTCAAGTCACGTTTCCAGCTCCATTCTCCCTGCCTTCGGGCAGGGAGTTTTTCTTCCCCCCGCTTCCCTTGCGTCCGACCGCGTTTTATGCTATCCTTAAATAAATATATCCCCAAGAAAAGAAGGTGCCCCTTATGTCCCTGCAGGAATCCGGCGAAATGTATCTGGAAACCATCCTTGTTCTCTCTCAACGCACAGGCTTTGTCCGCGCCATCGATATCGGAGAGGAAATGGGCTACTCCAAGCCCAGTGTCAGCCGCGCTGTCGGCATTTTGCGGCAGGGGGGCTATATCCATGTGGCGGAAGATGGCGGCATCACACTCACCGAATCCGGCCAGGCCGTGGCGGAAAAGATCTACGAGCGTCATCGCCTGCTCACCAGCTTTTTGGTCAAACTTGGCGTTGACGAAAAGACCGCTGCGGAGGACGCCTGCAAAATAGAGCATGTCATCAGCGATGCCTCCATGGAAGCCATCAAGCGCCACGCCATGGGCCACATCCAGTAAGTTCACCAGGAGGTACGGCTATGCACGAGATCAAATGTCCCAAATGCGGCGAAGTCTTTACCGTGGATGAATCCGGCTATGCAGCCATCGTGGGTCAGGTACGGGATGAAGAATTTCACCGGGAGCTGGCCCAGCGGGAAAAGCAGCTGGCCGCCGAAAAAGAAAAAGATCTAGCCCTGGTACGCACTCAGGCCGCCCGCTCTCAGGAGCAGTCCGAGGCCCAGCTGCAGCGGCAGATCGAAGAACTGAAGGCCCAGCTTCTCTCCCAGCAGGCCCAGCGGGAGCTGGCCGTACAGAAAGCCCTGGAGCAGCAGACCGCCGATCTTTCCGCCCGGGATCAGACCATTACTGAACTACAGGCCCGCCTGAACGCAGCCCAAACCGAGCGGGAGCTGGCCATTCAAAAAGTGACCTCCGAGAAAAGGGACGAACTGATCGAAAGTCAGCGGGAAATCGATAAGCTGAGCTATCAGCTGAAGGAAGCCGCGGCCGCCAGCCGGGAAAAGGAGCAGGAGCTGCGGGAAAGCTACAAGCGGGAGCTCAGCAGCAAGGATGAGGTCATCGCCTATTATAAGGACCTCAAAACCCGCCTTTCCACCAAAATGGTGGGAGAAACGCTGGAACAGCACTGTGAGATCGAATTCAACCGTCTGCGGTCCGCCGCTTTCCCCAACGCTTACTTTGAGAAGGACAACGACGCCCGCACCGGCAGCAAAGGCGATTACATCTTCCGGGAGTCCACCTCCGATGGCATCGAATTTCTCTCCATCATGTTCGAGATGAAAAACGAGATGGATACCACCGCCAGCAAAAAAAAGAATGAGGATTTCTTCCGGGAACTGGATAAGGACCGCCAGGAAAAGGGCTGCGAATATGCCGTCCTGGTCTCCCTGCTGGAGCCGGACAGCGAGCTGTATGGCGGCATCACCGATGTCAGCTACCGCTACCCCAAGATGTATGTCATCCGCCCTCAGTTCTTCATTCCCATCATCACCCTGCTGCGGGGCTCGGCACTCCATACGGTGGAATACCGCCGGCAGTTGGCGGAGATCCGTAATCAGAATATCGATATCTCCCACTTCGAGGAGGAAATGAACGACTTCAAGACCCGCTTCGGCCGCAATTACGATTTGGCCAGCCGCAAGTTCAAAACCGCCATCGAGGAGATCGATAAAACCATCGACCACCTGCAAAAGACCAAGGACGCCCTGCTCTCCTCCGAAAATAATCTCCGCCTGGCCAATGATAAAGCCCAGGAGCTTTCAGTCAAGCGCCTGACGAAAAACAATCCCACCATGCAGGCCAAGTTTAAGGAGCTGGAAGCTGCCAAAACTCCTCCCCTGCCGCAGGAACCAAACGAATAACAAAATCAGCACCGTGGAACTGCTCCTCGGTGCTGTTTTCATTCTTCCGCGCGCTCTCCACCCCCGGCGGGCACCCCTGCGCTCCCCAGGGCCGCGCCTCCGCTGCGCTTCGGGCAGCCCTTTCCCGCTCCGGTGCGCCCGCCTGCCTTTTCCCTGCCCCGGCTCATATGCACCGTTCGCAGTACTCCGCCACATCAAAGGGATCCAGCCCGCTGTCCTTCTTCAGGTACAGCGGGTGGTGCGGGTGCCCCTTCACCGAGCGCTTCCCTGCCGTGACCCACCGGGCGCCGTGCCGCTCCCCGGCCGCTATCATATCCTGCACACAGCCTTTCAGGTAGGGACGCATCTCTATAATGTTCCCCCAGGCCGCCCATACCGTCGGCTCCTTACTCAGTCCCAAAATATACTCGAAAGCCTCCATGTTGGCCCGGTGCAGCCGCTCATCCCGCTCCCGCGCCATATCCTGCGGCCGGGTAGCCCGCTGCGGGTACACATTAAACATAATAAAGCTGTCGTACCCATTTCCCAGCGCGATCCGCTCCACCGATTTCAGGGTATTATCCAGGTGGTCCGGCTCCGCCGTGGAGGGGTTCACCCCAATGCAGATAAGCGGTTTCTCTCCCTTGGTTCCCAGCACATATCGGTACTCCGTATAAAAGTCCGGCACATACAGCCACCGGCCGGTATCGTAGTCCGCCTCCCGGCCGCTTTGGCGCATCGCCTCGGCAAAGGATAATACCTCCATCTCACTGGTAGCTATGGCGGGAATATGCATACTGGCACCTCCGGGAAAAATACTTTTCCCCATCATAGCGTATTTTTTTCCAAACGGCAAGTCCCTCTGCTTTCCCCTTACTTGCCCATCTCCTCCCGCAGCCGCTCTATGGCGTGCTTCTCCAGCCGGGAAACATAGCTCCTGGAGATCCCCAGCTTCCTGGCCACCTCCCGCTGGGTCATCGGCGGTCGGTTATCCAGCCCGTAGCGCAGCCGCAGCACCCGCTGCTCCCGTCCCTCCAGCACCCCAAAGACCTCCCGTAGTTTTTCAGCTTTCAGCGTTAAATCCAACCGTGTAATGATATCCTCCTCATCGCTCACCAGCTCCATCAGCGTCAGGCTGTTGCCGTCCCGGTCGGTATCCAGCGGGTCCTCCAATGAAACATCCCCCGCCGTCTTCCTTCGCGCCCTAAAATACATCAGAATCTCATTCTCAATACACCTAGAAGCATAAGTCGCGAATTTTGTCTTCTTCTCCAAGTTATAGGTCTCCACCGCCTTTATCAACCCTATCGTCCCTATCGAGATCAGATCATCCTGCTCCCCGCTCACCGCGTAGTACTTCTTCACGATGTGCGCCACCAGTCGCAGATTGTGCTCCACCAGCTCGTTCCGTGCCGCCCGGTCTCCTCGGCTCATCCGCTCCAGGCAGTCCCGCTCCTGCTTAGCCGTCAGCGGCCGCGGGAATGAACCTGAAGTCGAAACATGCAGCGTCAGCAGCCACAGCCCGCCCAGCAGCGTCAGTACCATTGCTCCCAGCATCACTTATTCCCCCTCTCTCTTTAGAGGGTATGCCCCGCCGACAGAAAAATGCCAGTCCCGCCTCAAATGGACAAAGCCCTCCGCCCGCTTTGCCCCTCCGCCCAAAATACCGCCCGATCCCTGTCGGATACTTGATATTTTTGCCGCCTTATAATAAAATTAGTCTATCCTAATTTTAATTGCCACATGTCAAGGGAAAGGATTATCACTATGACTTTGAATGAACTCAAAACCGGCTCCTCCGGTATCATCACGGCCGTGGGCGGCGATGGCCCGCTGCGCTGCCGCCTTTTGGATATGGGCCTCATCCCCCACACCCGCGTCACCCTGCAAAAGGTCGCCCCCATGGGCGATCCCATCGAGATAAGGGTCCGCGGCTATGAGCTGACCCTGCGGGTGGAGGAAGCCCAAAAGATCGAGGTAAAGGAGGCCGCGGAAATATGATCTTCGCATTGGCCGGCAATCAGAATTGCGGCAAAACCACCCTGTTCAATGCCCTCACCGGCTCCAATCAGCATGTCGGCAATTTTCCCGGCGTCACCGTCGATCAGAAAATGGGCGATATCCGGGGCGAGAAAAATTGCTCCGTCGTCGATCTGCCAGGCATCTATTCGCTGCGGCCCTATACCCAGGAGGAGATCGTCACCCGGGATTTCATCCTGAATCAAAAGCCGGATGGCATCATCAATATTGTGGATGCCACCAATATCGAGCGTAATCTCTACCTTACTTTGCAGCTTTTGGAGCTGCGGGTCCCCATGGTACTGGCCCTCAATATGATGGATGAGGTGCGCGCCAACGGTGGCTCCATCGATGTGCAAAAAATGAGCGCCGCCCTCGGCATCCCGGTGGTACCCATTTCCGCCGCCAAGGGCGAGGGTGTATCGGAGCTTATCACCCAGGCGCTCACCGTCGCCCGGGGCAAAATCCTACCCAAGGTCACAGATTTCTGCACCGACGATTCCGCCGTCCACCGCTGCCTGCACGCCGTTATCCACCTCATCTCGGATCACGCCGAACGGCTGGGCGTCCCCACCCGTTTCTGCGCCGCCAAGCTCATTGAGGGCGGCGATACGCTGGAGCAGGACCTGCGGCTGGATGAAAACGAAAAGGAGCTGCTGGAACACTGCATCGTCCAGATGGAAAACGAAACCGGGCTGGACCGCAATGCCGCCCTGGCCGATATGCGCTATACCTTCATCGAAGGGGTCGTCGCCGCCTCGGTCACCAAGTGCCACGAAAGCCGCGAGCACGCCCGCTCCGTCCGGTTCGATCAGATCCTTACCGGCCGGTACACCGCCATTCCCACCTTTTTGGCGGTCATGTTTCTCACCTTCTACCTCACCTTCCATGTCATCGGCCAGCGTCTTTCCGATCTCCTGGCCGTCGGCATTGATGCGCTCACCGCCCTGGTCGATGGCGCCCTCACTGCCTACGGCATCAATCCGGTGGTCCACAGCCTCATCATCGATGGCATCTTTGCCGGCGTGGGCAGCGTGCTGGTGTTCCTGCCCATCATCGTCACCCTGTTTTTCTTTCTCTCCATCCTGGAAGACACCGGCTACATGGCCCGTGTCGCCTTTGTAATGGATAAGCCGCTGCGCCGCATCGGTCTTTCGGGCCGCAGCATCGTGCCGCTGCTCATCGGCTTCGGCTGCTCGGTGCCGGCCATCATGGCCACCCGCACCGTCTCCTCCGATCGCGACCGCAAAATGACCATTCTCCTCACCCCTTACATGAGCTGCTCTGCCAAAATCTCCATCTACGCCTTTTTTACGGCGGCATTTTTCCCGCAGTACGGCGCCCTGGTGATGATCGCCCTTTATCTTCTCGGCATCCTCATCGGCATCGTGGCGGCCCTCATCATGAACCACACCGCCTTCCGCGGCAAGCCCGTCCCCTTTGTGATGGAGCTGCCCAACTACCGGCTCCCCAGTGCCAAAAGCGTGGGACTGCTGCTGTGGGAAAAAGCCAAAGACTTCCTGCAGCGCGCTTTCACTGTCATTTTCCTGGCCACCATCATCATTTAGTTCCTGCAAGGCTTCGATACCCGACTCAATGTCGTGGCGGATAGCTCTTATAGCCTATTGGCGCTCATCGGCCAATGGATCGCTCCCCTTTTCGCCCCCCTCGGCTTCGCCGATTGGCGCTGCGCCACCGCCCTCATTTCTGGCTTTGTCGCCAAGGAATCTGTCGTCAGCACCCTGGAGGTCCTGCTGGGCGGTGCGGCCGTCACCGGGATGTTCTCTCCCCGGGCCGCCATCAGCTTTTTGGTCTTTACCCTGCTGTATACCCCCTGTGTGGCGGCCATAGCCACCATCCGCCGGGAGCTCGGCTCCACCGTGAAAACAGTCGGCGTGGTAATCCTGCAATGCGGTGTAGCATGGCTAGTAGGCTGGCTGGCCTATGCCATCACAGGGCTGTTCTGATGGGCCCCCTCGATTGGCTGCTGCTGGCAGTAATCGCCACCGGCACATTTTTCGCTCTCCGGGCCGTCCGCCGGGGCCATACCGGCAGCTGCTGTGGCGATTGCGCCCGCTGCCGCCGTACCGATTGCGGCAAGAATTCAAAGACCGGGTAAAACCGCCGTTGCCCTCCTGCGAAAAGGCGCCACCCGCAGCAAACCAAAAATCAACCGGCAAAGCCGCTTTTTATGGCCCCTGCAAAATCCGGGACGCCGGCCGCAGGCCAAACCGCCCTGCGGGCGGTTTCAGCGGGCTTCGCCCGCTGGCCCCGCTTCTTCACCGTTTACCTCTCACCCTTCCCCGCGGAGGTCTTCCTTCAGGACAAAAATTCACCTTCATCGCAGATAAAATAGCCGGAACAACACCGCCGTGTCTATCGCAAAAGCCCCCAGCCGCCGTTGCGAATCAATAGCGGTTTTCAGGTGGACTGCCGTTTGGCCACAGCGCATCCCCTCCCCTACTCCGGAGAGGGCTTTTCTTTTGGTGGACAACTCCCCTGTTTATGCGCTATACTGGGGATGGAAATTTGCCCCGGAGGTGATTTTTATGATCTACACCGTCACCCTCAATCCCGCTATTGATGAAACACTGGAAGTGGAGCATTTGCGGCCCGGCGCCACCCACCGGGTTCTTTCCCGCTGCCGCTATGCCGGCGGCAAGGGCATCAATGTGGCAAGGGCCCTGCGTGTCTTTGCCGAGGACTGCGTTGCCCTGACCATCGCGGGCGGGACGACCAGGAGCTGGCCGGACTGCTGCGGCAGGAGGAGCTGCCCTGTACCGTCTATGCCGCCCCTCACCCCACCCGGGTCAATCTCAAAATCTCCTCCCGGGGGGATGGACTGACCACCGAGCTGAACGCCCCCGGTCTGCTGGGGGAGGCCGCCCCTGCTGGGCGCCTGCGGGAGGAGCTGCTGGAGCGCCTTTTGCCGGGGGATGTGGTGGTGCTGTGCGGCAGTCTGCCGCAAGATTTACCGGCCGGATGGTACCGGGATCTCACCGCTGAGTGCCGGAAAAAGGGGGCCGCCGTTTACCTGGATACCGCCGGGGAGCCACTGATTTTGGGGATCACAGCGAAGCCGGACTGCATAAAACCCAACCGGGAGGAGCTGGAGCCCCTGTACGGCTACCGCCTGGCAACCACTGAATCCCTGGCGGAAGCGGCCTGGCAGCTGCTGCACCGCGGGGTAGGACAGGTGGTGGTTTCCCTGGGGGCGCAGGGGGCGCTGCTGGCCACCCGGGAAGCGGTACTTTTTGCCGCGGCCCCTACTGTGACCGTGCTTAATACCACCGGGGCCGGGGACACCATGACGGCCGCGCTCATCTATGCCCGGCTGCACGGGCTCACACCCGAGGAGACCCTGCGATTTGCGGTAGCGGCCGCTACCGCAAAGGTGGTACGGGCCAGAACACAGCCCCCCGTGATGAGCGACATAGGCGCCCTGCTGCCGCAGGTGGAGGTACGGTCCATTTAGGGTGCAGGAAAGAAAGCCGCCGCCCAAAACGCCGGTTTGCACCAAATGATTCAATTGTCACCTTCTCGAGAAAGGGAGGGCCCGGGAGGACGATCGGTCACACTTTGCAAAGCCCTCTACTAATATAATACGCAAAAGAGAACGGATGTTCCTGCATGGAATGTCCGTTTTTTGAAAATTTTTTTATTTTTGGTGGATTTTAGGGGATAGGGCGGCAATATTTCTCTAAATAATGGATTTTGTAGAGATATTTCGGACGATACAAATGGACCTTTTCGATGCGATATCTGCACTGTTTGCCGAGTCCTCATAGGCTCCCTTATGCAAAGGGTAAGCGGCGCTCCAACCCATAGCCTCCCCTGTGTAAGGGAGCCTTTGGCTTGGTGTGGCGAGTACTACTTTATCATCAAAAAGCCGCCCCGGAGGGCGGCAAGAGGGCCGTTATTGCAGATCGGCCAGATACTGCTCCAGCCGGGCTTCCAGCTGGGCGGCGGTATCCGCCAGCACCGCATCGGGATCGGCGCTGCGCAGTTCCTCGGCAGTACGGCTGCCCCAGGTCATAAGCACGGTGGGCAGGCCGAGATTTTTGCCGAGGGAGATATCCACCTGGGAATCCCCCACATAAGCGACGGGGCAGGCCTCCAGCTCGCGGATAAGTTCCTGGGCGAGGGTGGGGTCCGGTTTGAGGGGGAAGCCCTCCCGCTGGCCCCAAATGGCATCCAGCATGCCGTGGAAGGTGCTTTCCCGCAGGGCATCCGCCTGGGGCTGGGGCTTATTGGTGATAACAGCGGTAAGAACGCCCTGGGCCCGGAGTCTTTGCAGCAGCTGCGGGATGCCGGGGTAGATGATGCCGGGTTTGCGGCATTCCTCGGTGTAGATGCGGTCATAAGCGGCGAGAACCTTTTGCCGCAGTTCCTCGGCGGCACCGGCGGGGCAGGCCCGGCCGATGAGGACGCGCATACCATTGCCGACCATGCCGTTATAGGCGGGGATGGGGTACTGCGGAAGGCCGTTTTCCGCCAGGGCGCGGTTGCAGCTTTCTCCGATGGCGGGGACGCTGTTCAGCAGGGTGCCGTCCATATCAAATAAGATCAAAGGTCTCATGCCATATTCCTCCAGTATTGATGCTATGCCAATATTATATCACCAAACCACTTGACCTGCAATGCAGCATGATGTACAATAAAGCCGCACAAACCGGGAGTGCGCTGCGGCGCTGAGATGGGCAAAAGCCCGAATCCCTATTACCTGATCCGGATCATACCGGCGGAGGGAGCGTTTACCAAAGCGGAGCTTTTCCGCTGCTTCTTTGCCGGATCGTCCATCAGGGACGATCTTATTTTTTTGGAGGAAAACTGTATGAAAAACCAAAACACACGCCGGCTGGTAGAGAGTGCTTTGATGATCGCCATCGGCACAGTCCTTTCGGAGCTGAAGGTGGGCAGCCTGTGGGCCTTTGGCGGTGGCCTGACCATCGGCAGCATGGTACCGCTGGTACTGATCAGTCACCGCTGGGGCATTAAATGGGGCACCTTTACCGCCTTTGTTTACAGCCTGCTGCAGCTTATCCTGGGTGTGGATAATGTGCAGTACGCCACCAGTGTGGGCATGGCGATTGCCATTATCCTGCTGGACTATATCATTGCCTACACCGTGATCGGGCTTTCTTCAATGTTCGGCTCCAGTCGGCCGGCCATCATTGGCGGTGTGGTGGTGACGCTGGGACTGCGCTTCCTGTGCCACTTCCTTACCGGGTGGATGATCTGGGATGCGCTGTGGCCCAATGAGTTTGGCATGACCTCCGCGGTGTATTCGCTGTGGTACAACGGCTCCTACATGCTGCCGGAGATCGTGATCACCGCGATACTGGCCTGCATTCTGGTGCCGTGGCTGAACAAAGCCTTCCCCGCCAAGAAATA
>OLPS01000544.1_pt1 | contig 47170 bp, 39 predicted proteins | sample 1673071 | NCBI WGS metagenome assembly OLPS01 (sample SAMEA3136752, study PRJEB25190) | human gut metagenome | reverse complement strand
CTGTACTTGCTGCGAATAGGTCATAATCATACTCTCCTTTTGACAAATTGATGCCGTGCGGCAGAAGCTTCTCTCCCCTGCCGCCTTGCATTGACCGGGCCGTGCCGCTCTCTTTTCAGCGCTTTTCCCGGTACTACCACGCACAATTTTATTATAGAGGACGTTGGCCCAATTTGCAAGTCATTTCTGACAAATTTTTCGCAATCTTTTTGCCATTTTCGTTTTTCTGCGCAGGAGCGCAACTTCTCAATTCGGTTTTTTCTGCGGCTCCCGCCGCACCGGCGTGACGGCCCAGATGCAGGCGAAGCCCGCCGCCGCACCCGCGATGGCGAGGATGTGCCGTCCCTGCTCGAATCCCCAGAAATCAGCGATGCAGGGGAACAAAAGACTTCCCACGCTCTGGCCCAGCGCCAGAAAGCCGTAGTTCACCCCGGCGTGGGGCAGGCCGAACAGATCGGTGGAGAGGGCGGGCAGCACCGCCGCCAGCGCCGAGTAGCAGAACGTCAGTCCCGCATACACTGCCACGACGGCCCATCCCCGGGCAAACAGGAACACCGCCGAAAGCCCCAGCGACACGCCGAAGAGGATGAGGTCGGTGGGGCGGCGGCCGATCTTATCGCTGAGCAGGGGCATCAGCAGCCGTCCGGCCGCACTGCCCACGCTGCCCAGCACCACGGCCCAGAGGGCGGCGCTCTCGTCCAGCCCCCGCTCCATCCCAAGCTTCAGGATGATGGGGCTGAACAGCAGCACCGCCGGGGTGGAAAAGCAGACCGCTCCGGCGCAGAGCCAGTACTGCCGCGTGCCAAGCATCTGCCGGGGCGAGAGGTCGAGGGGCGGCGCGGCCTTAGCCTTTCCCTGCTGGCTGGGCTGAGGCTTTTCGGGCGGCGGGTCGGTCAGCAATGCACTGCCCGCGAGGCAGACCGGCAGGGTCAGCGCACCCAGCGCCCAGAACGCGCCCCGGATACCCTGCACCGGCCCGAAGCCCCGCAGCGCCGTGCGGACAAAGACGGTCAGGAACGCTCCGCTCAACCCCACTGCGCCCCCGATAACGCCGGTGGCGAGGCCCTTCCGGCCCTTGTACCACTTCTGGGCGCAGGACTGGATGGACGGATAGAGAAAGGCTGTGCCGAGCCCTGCCGGGATACTGAACACCCCGAAAAAAGCCCTTCCCTTCTCTGCCGGGAGAGCCGCCGCCGCGAAGAATCCGCCGCAGAGCAGACCCGTCCCCCACAAAGCTGCAAAGCGAGGTCCGTGCTTATCCTGCAGAAAGCCGCCGATGACGCACCCGATGCCGAAAAATGCGATGAGCACTCCGAAGGCATAGCCTGCCCCCTGCTCGCTGAGGCCGTATTCCTCCATGACGGGTCTTTGAAACACGCCCCACGCGGCGGGCAGGCCTGTCAATACCTGAATGGCCGCGCCCGCCGCCAGGATGGCCCAGGGTCTTGTTTTCTGCATTTCGTGCATCACCTCAGAGAATAGTGTGTCCTTTTCGATTGACAAAAAGACAGTATTCTTTATAATTAGAAGGGTATTATAAAAATCATCTCTTTCGTCACGTTGCTTCTGTGCCTAAACCTCTCCGTCACGGCTGATGCCGTGCCACCTCCCCTACCGAGGGGAGGCTTTGGCATTTCGGAACACTTTATCTCTTCGCCAGAGGCTCCCCTAGTAGGGGAGCTGTCTGCGAAGCAGACTGAGAGGTTAGGCTCAGTATCTGCCATCCGCGACTGAGAGGGCTATACAGAAAGAGGACTATCTTATGAAAACTCAGGCCTTAAAAGGTATGCGCGACCTTCTGCCCAACGAGCAGACCCTGCGCGACTACATTCAGGGCAAAATTCTCGAGACTTACCGCGCATCCGGCTTCGAGCGCATCTCCACCCCCATGCTGGAGGATATGGAAAACCTCGACAAGTCCGACGGCGGCGACAACCTGAACCTCATCTTCAAAGTGCTCAAGCGCGGCGACAAGCTCACCGCCGCCCTGAACTCCGGCGACCCGAAAGAACTCTCCGACATGGGCCTGCGCTATGATCTGACCCTGCCCCTGAGCCGCTTCTACGCCGCCAACAAGGACAAGCTCCCCCACCCCTTCAAGGTCATCCAGACCGACCGCGTCTTCCGCGCCGAGCGCCCCCAGAAGGGCCGTCTGCGCGAGTTCGTCCAGTGCGACATCGACATTCTGGGCGACGAGAGCCCCAACGCCGAGGTCGAGCTCATCGACGTGACCACCCGCGCCCTGCTGGGCATCGGCTTCGACGGCTTCACCGTCAACATCAACGACCGCCGCATCCTGCGCGGGATGCTGGAGAGCATGGGCTTTGCCGCTGACACGCTGGATTCCGTCTGCATCACCTTCGACAAGATGGATAAGATCGGTGCCGACGGCGTGAAGGCCGAGCTTCTCGAGAAGCAGCTGCCCGAGAGCGCGGTCAACGCACTGGCCGACTTCATCGCCGCCGGCGAGGTGACGCTGGACGCTGTGGCCGCTCGCTGCGCAGACCCCACCATCGCCGACGACCTCAAGTACGTCCTCGCTACTGCCAACGCCATGGCCGCAGGCCGCTATCAGGTGGCCTACTGCCCCAGCCTCGTGCGCGGTCAGGGCTACTACACCGGCATGGTCTTCGAAATCACCTGCCCGCAGTTCAGCGGCGCAGTCGCCGGCGGCGGCCGCTATGACAACATGGTGGGCAAGTTCCTCGGCACTCAGGTGCCGGCAGTCGGCTTCTCCATCGGCTTCGAGCGCGTCTGCGGCATCCTGCTCGAGCAGGGTTATCAGATCCCCGGCGCAAAGCAGAAGATCGCACTGCTCTACGGTAAGGACGCCGACTTCACCGCCGTCCTGAGCAAGGCCGCTGCCCTGCGCGATACCTACAACGTCACCGTCCTGCCTCAGGGCAAGAAGCTCGGCAAGCAGCTGGGCCAGCTGGAAGCAGCAGGCTTTGCCGGTGCCGCCTTCATGGACAAGGACGAGGTAAAGGTCTTTGCCGCTCAGTAAGGGCTGAACAAACCAAAAGCACTGCACTCCCCAAAAGTGGGCGGGTGCAGTGCTTTTTTGCGTTTATGGTTGCCGGGTCAGCCGGTTTTTTTGGCGTTGGGGTACACTCGCTCCATCCGGGCGTTGTCAAAATGTTCGTCGAGGAAGACGTCCAGCTGGTTCGCCGGGGCGAGGCCGCTGGTGCGGGCGTCGTACCGGGCCAGCGCCAGTGCCGAAAGCCCCATGTTCACGGCCATGAACACCGTCAGTACCACGGTCATCCAGGGCAGGATGTGCTTTTTCAGGTTTGCCATCAGCTTTGCAACGAGGGGGTAGCCGTACCGGATCCAGACCACCGCCGCGATGCCCCAGAAAAAGCAGTAGAGCAGATTGACACGGCCTCCCAGATTGAACTTGAAGCCGCTGTAGTCCCAGAAGATGACGCCGAACAGCAGCTCACCCACGGCGCTGCAGATATACTCATATACGCCGCCCATCACGAAGCCGAACAGGAAGATGGAGCGGTCGCTCCGCTCCTCGCTGCCCCGCAGCAGGACCGCCGCCATGACCAGCGCCAGCCCCCACACCACGCTGAAGGGTCCCCACACGAGGCTCGAGCGGCTCATCCAGACGCCCGCCGTCACCCGGCAGAACAGCGTCTCCACCACGTCGCCGAGGAAAGCCCCGATGACGAAGAGCCAGACGAGGTCGCCGAAGCTCAGAGCCTTTTCTTTCTGAGCAGTCGGCTCGGGCTGGACGATGGTCGGGTAAGCCCGCTGGATACGCTTTTCCACATGGGCGATGAGCCGCTGACGCAGCTTGTCCGAGTGCTTTTCCAGCTCGAGATTGAGCTGTTCCAGCCTCGGATGGCTGGCGGCGTACCGGTTGACGGCCAGCGCTGCGCCCAGCTGGTCGAGAACGGCCAGCGTCATCGCCGCCCAGACGCCGATATGCAGCAGCCAGCCCGGAAGGATAGCGCAGAGCCGCAGCAGCAGGACGTTGCCCCACAGCACGCTTGCCATGCCCAGCAGACCCCAGAGCACCGAGTACTGCAGGCAGACGTAGCCGTCCAGATTGAACTTTTTATCTGAGTAGTCCCACCAGCGGCGGCGGTGCATCCTCTCGAGCAGCTTGGCCGTCACCCACTCCACCACGGTGGCGTTGGCCATACAGCCGAGGAAGAGGGCCACCGGCGTCGAGCGCAGGTCGGCAAAGCCCACCGCCATCAGCACAGCCGACGTACCGTAGACGAAGCAGAACGGGCCGGACGCCACGCCGCGGTTGACGAAAGCGCGGCCCTTGATGGTCGCCACCACCGTCTCGGCTACCCAGCCGAGGAACGAGTAGACCAGATAGATGACGCAGAGGGTATAAAAATTCAGCTCCATTGCGTGTTTCCTTTCCCATATAAACGGTTATAGAGCTATTGTATGCAGTTTTGGCCGCGTCTGCAAGAGGGAGATGGGATTTTTACGCAAAAAGGCCGCTGTAAAATAACCTCTCAGTCTCGCATTCGCTCGACAGCTCCCCTACCGAGGGGAGCCTCTGGCGAAGAGGCGAGGCTATCCGTCATGCCAAAGCCTCCCCTCGCTAGGGGAGGTGGCAGCGCGTTAGCGCTGACGGAGAGGTTTCTTACAGCGGCCTGTATTTTTTATAAGGGTAAATCGCTCCGACTCAGCTTACAGCTGGCTCTTGTACAGCTCCACGATCTCCTCCACGCTGGTGTCGCGGGGGTTGCCGGGACGGCAGGCGTCAGCATAAGCGGACTCGGCGAGGAACTGGATATCCTCTTCCTTCAGGATGCCGTTCAGGTTTGCGGGGATGCCCACGTCAGCGCTCAGCTGCTTGACAGCGGCGATGGTGGCATCTGCGGCCTGTGCGTCGTTCATCTCGTCGATGCCCTTCACGCCCATGGCCTTGCCGACGGCACGATAGCGCTCACCGGCGACGGTCTTGTTGTACTCCAGACCGACGGGCAGCAGGATAGCGCAGGCCACGCCGTGGGGAGTGTCATACAGAGCGGACAGGCCGTGTGCCATGGAGTGGACGATGCCCAGACCCACGTTGGAGAAGCCCATGCCAGCGATGTACTGGCCCAGAGCCATGCCCTCACGGCCTTCCGGAGTGTTCTGGACAGCGCCGCGCAGGTTCTCACTGATGAGCTTGATGGCTTCCAGATGGAACATATCGGAGATGGTGCAATGGCCCTTGGTGATGTAGCCCTCGATGGCGTGGGTCAGAGCGTCCATGCCGGTGGCGGCAGTCAGACCCTTGGGCATGGAGGCCATCATATCGGGGTCAACCACAGCGATCTCGGGGATGTCGTTGGTATCGACGCAGACGAACTTGCGCTTCTTCTCGACATCGGTGATGACGTAGTTGATGGTGACTTCAGCGGCAGTACCGGCGGTGGTGGGGACAGCGATGGTAAAGACGGCGTGCTTCTTGGTGGGAGCGACGCCTTCCAGAGAGCGCACATCGGCGAACTCGGGATTGTTGATGATGATGCCGATGGCTTTTGCGGTGTCCATGGAAGAGCCGCCGCCGATGGTCACGATACAGTCAGCCTCTGCGGCCTTGAAAGCGGCCACGCCGTCCTGCACATTGGCGATGGTGGGGTTGGGCTTGATCTCGCTGTAGACGGTGTAGGCGAAGTTTGCAGCGTCCAGCAGGTCGGTGACCTTCTTGGTGACGCCGAACTTGAGAAGGTCGGGGTCAGAGCAGACGAAAGCCTTCTTGTAGCCGCGGGCAGTCAGCTCGGGAACGATGTTCTCGATAGCGCCGTGGCCATGATAAGAAATAGTATTCAGAACGATACGATCAGCCATTGGTAAAACCTCCTGATTTTGCGCCCCGCCGGGCGGCGGGTACGACTCTCTTTGCTTTTACTTTACCACTTTGTTAAAATTTGTTCAATATCAATTCTTATGATTTCCATGAAATTTTTATACTTTTTTGAGTTTTTGCAGAGAAAATAGACAAAATCAAAGGTTTGTTGACAGCAAAGCGCCCTCCGGCGCGGGCCGGAGGGCGCTTTGAATGATTCTTTACTTTCCTGCGCCCTCGCCCGCGAAGAACTCCTTCGTGAGCTTTGCCACCGTGCCGGACAGCAGGAGCAGGGCCATGAGGTTCGGAATGCTCATCAGTCCGTTGAAGGTGTCGGCGATGCTCCACAGCAGGCCCAGATCGACCGTCGCGCCCAGAATGGACACGAAGGAGTAGACCACGAGGAAGGGGCCGACCACTTTGTCGGTGTGGAACAGGAACTCGATGCACCGGGAGCCGTAGAGACCCCAGCCGATGATGGTGGAGAATGCAAAGCTGCAGAGCGCCACCGCCGTAAAGATGGACGACCAGCCGCCGTAGGTGGCCGTAAAGCCGGAGATGGTCAGTTCTGCGCCTGCCGCACTGCCATAGCCCACCGGCACGCCGCTGCACAGGATGACCATGGCGGTCAGGGTACAGATGACGATGGTGTCGGCGAAGACCTCGAAGATGCCGAACATCCCCTGCTTGACGGGCTTGCGGGTGTCGGCGCAGGCGTGGGCGATGGAGCCGGTGCCGAGGCCGGCCTCATTGGAGAAGATGCCGCGGGAAACGCCCTTCTGCATACTGAGGAAGATGCTGCCGATGGCACCGCCGGTGAAGGCCTGTGGGTCAAATGCACCGCCGACGATGGAGGCCAGCACCGCCGGGAAGCGCCGGTAGTTGATGACCACGACGCCCAGTGCCAGCACGACGTAGAACAGTGCCATGAACGGCACCAGCTTCTCGGTCACGCTGCCGATGCGCTTGACGCCGCCCAGCAGCACCATAGCCACCATCATGGCCACCACCACGCCCACGACGAGGTTGACCGTGGGCAGGATGCTGTTCAGGCTGCTGCCGTAGGCCAGCAGGGCCGAGTCGATGGCTGTGACGATGGTGTTGACCTGGGTGGCGTTGCCGGTGCCGAAGACCGTCAGCACGCCGAACAGCGAGTACAGCACCGCGAGGAACTGCCACCGGCTGCCGAGGCCATTTTTAATATAGTACATGGGGCCGCCCACCAGCTCGCCGTTTTTGTTCCGCTCGCGGAAATGCACAGCCAGCGTCACTTCGGAGAACTTGGTACACATGCCCAGCAGAGCCGAGCACCACATCCAGAACACCGCACCCGGCCCGCCGATGGCGATCGCGCCCGCCACGCCGGCGATGTTGCCGGTGCCGACGGTAGCGGCCAGCGCCGTACACACTGCCTGGAACGGAGTCATCGCGCCGTCGGAGGCATCCTTTTTGCGGAAGATGCGGCCAATGGTCGTTTTGATGGCATAGGGGAATTTCCGGAGCTGCAAAAAGCCTGTCCGCACACTGAGCAGCAGGCCCACGCCGATAATGCAGACCATCGCCGGGATGCCCCAGATAAAGCTGTTGACCGCCTGATTGACGGCCGTGATGGTTTCGAGCATACTTTTACGCCTTTCTTTTTCACTTTGACACAACGAAAATTATTTTATCGTATTTTAAGCGGCCTGTCAATTTACTTTGAACGTGAAATCTGCACGTCCCGGCTGAAAGTTTGTTAAAATAGCTTCACCTTTATTTTCTCTGCTTCTTTGCCGCTTTTTTGCCCGTCAAAGCCCTACACAAACCGCGCGGGTTGTGCTATGATAAGGGTGAAATTTCGGTTTGGCACTGCCAACCGCAAGGAGATGTCATAGATGTCTGAAACATCTGCTCTGATGGATACGCTGCGGCAGGAAGGGGTCTCCCCCGACCTGCTGCGCGCTGTGGAAGAATACCGTACCGCCCACCCGCTGGCGGAGGCCCTGCGCCCCCGCATCCCCTCCCCTGCCTTCGTCTACTACGGCAGAGAGGTGTGGGAGCAGGCGCTGGCCGCCCTGCTCTGCGGCGAAAATCTGCTGCTGGCGGGCGGCAAGGCCACCGGCAAGAACGTGCTGGCCGAAAACCTCGCCGCCGCCTTCGGACGCCCCGCGTGGGACATCTCGTTCCACGTCAATATGGACGCGGCGTCCCTCATCGGCATGGACACCTTCGAGGGCGGACAGGTCAAGTTCCGCCCCGGCCCGGTCTACCGCTGCGCTCAGAGCGGCGGCTTCGGCGTTCTGGACGAGATCAACATGGCCAAAAATGAGGCGCTTGCCGTCCTGCACGCGGTGCTGGATTTCCGCCGCGCCATCGATGTGCCGGGCTACGAACGCATCCCGCTGGCCGAGGAGACCCGCTTCATCGCCACCATGAACTACGGCTACGCCGGCACCCGTGAGCTGAACGAGGCCCTCACCTCCCGCTTCGTGGTCATCCAGATGCCCACCATCACCGAGGAGAACCTCGAAAAGCTCCTGCGCACCCAGTTCCCCGATTTGAACAGCAAGTATGTCAGGCAGTTTGCCCTGCTCTTCCTCGATTTGCAGAAAAAGTGCGACAGCGCAGAGATCTCCACCAAAGCTCTCGACCTGCGCGGTATGCTGGATGCCCTGCGCCTGATGCGCCGGGGCGTTGCTGCCGGGGCTGCGCTGGATATGGGCATCACCAACAAAGCCTTCGACTCCTACGAACAGGGCCTCATCCGGGATGCCATTGCCGCCCGCATCCCGGCCCAGCTCACCGCCGCAAAGCTCTTCGATTAAAAAAGGGGCGTTTTTATGGAAGCGCAGAGCTACACCGCCGAAGAGCGGCGGGCCGCCAATCAGGTGTGGGCAGCGGCAGGAGCTTACGGCTTCGAGCCGCTGTTCCTCGCCCGGAACACCGACGGCACCATTGATTTTTACATGAACTGCGTCGTGGGGCTGGTCCACAAATACTACGGCGACGAGCTGGTGCGCAGCCTCTTTGACGCATGGGAGGGCGACATCCGGCAGGCCATGCTGGACGATTTGACCTGGCTCTACCTCGAGAGCGCGGTCTACGCGCTGGAACTGCCCCGCCGCCCGGTGCTTTCGGCCCTCCGCCGCGCCCATGCGGACTACTTTTTCGGCATCCAGTACAAGCTCTCGCGGCAGGAGTGGATGGCGAAGAACCAGCTGGTCTACTCCATGCAGGCCGCACGCTGGCGGGCTGTGCAGGGGCGCACGCCGCCGGTCATGACCCCCTACGAAAAGGATCTCGACGCCGCCCTCAGTCCCGAGACGCCCCCGAAGCCGGACGAGCTGAAAGCCGCACTGCTGGCCGTCTACGCCAAATTCGAGCTGTTCAACGGCACGGTGCATCAGAAGGCCGGGCTGCATCTCCATCTGGACGGTCTGCTGGCGTCCCTCATGACCCGCACCATGCCCACCCAAATGATAAAGACCGACCGGGTGACGGTGGAGCATTCCGGCTCGGTGGACGCCTCCGGCAGCGGCATCCACGCCGACAAGCGGCTGGCCCACATCACCCTGCGCCAGCGCGCCGAGGAAGACCGCGCCTACATCGAAAGCTGCTTTGGCCGGTCGCTCTACCCGCCCGAACGGCTGCGGAAGGCCGAGCAGGAGCTTTGCACCGGGGAGCATCTGGGCTGTCACCTCTGGTTTGCCTCCGGCGTCCCCAGCCCGGAGCAGGCCCCTACCCCCGAGGCAAAGCACTTGGCCGAACAGGCCCAGCTTCAGGCTGAGCGGAACCGGGCGTACTATTCGAAAAATCTCGAACTTCACCGCAGCGTCGTGCTGCGGCTGACCGAACAGATACGCAACTGCATCCTCGTCCACCAGCAGCCCAACGCCCGGGTCGCCCGCAGCGGCAATCTCGACCCGGAGCGGGTCTGGCGCACCGTCATGGACGACGACCGGGTGTTCCGCTGTGCGGAGGAAGAGAATCACCCGTCCTTCACCGTTGACCTGCTGCTGGATGCTTCGGCTTCCCGCCTCCACTGTCAGGAGGTCATCGCGGCGCAGGGGTCTATCCTCGCCCAGAGCCTCGCGGCCTGCGGCATCCCGGTGCGGGTGGGCTGCTTTTCCAGCCTGCGGGGCTACACCGTCCTGCGGGTGCTCAAGGGCTTCAAGGAGAAGAGCTTACAGGGCATCTGCCAATATTTCGCCTCGGGCTGGAACCGGGACGGTCTGGCTCTGCGGGCAGCAGGCGACCTCATCGACTTCGACCCCGGCCCCGCCGCGCGGCACCTGCTCATCCTCCTGACGGACGCCTCCCCCAACGACAGCCGCCGCATCCCGCCCTCCCCCGATGACCCGCTGGGCCGCGACTACGGCGGCAGCGCGGGCGTGGAGGACGCCGCCGCCGAGGTGCGGGCACTGCAGCGGAAGGGTCTGCGGGTCTCCGCCGTCTTTATGGGCGAAGACGCCAGCGCCGCCGACGCCTCCCGCATCTACGGCAAGAACATGGCCCGCATCCGGGGCATGGACCAGCTGGCCCGGGCCGCAGGCCGACTCATCCAGAACGAGATACGGGAGCTGGGCGACTGAATCATAATAATGTACGGGGCCGCTGTGCAGTTGTATCTGCTGCCAGCGGCCCCGTATTTTTGTTGTCGCTCACAACCATCTTGTTTTGCATTGCAGAAGAATCAAAAAGTTTTTTGGTTTATTTGCAAACTTATAGTTGTATTCTGGCGTAATTTATGATATACTACAACCAACGAAGGGCCGCACACCTACACATCACCCCGCGCCCACAGGAAGGAGAACCGCTATGGATGCCGCACGTTATTTTGAAGAGATGCATCTTGCCATGTCCAGCCAGAAGCCTGAGTACCGCCTTGTGCTCAGCGTCAAGGTCCAAGACCTCGGAGGCGCAGACGCTTATCTCGAGCTGCGGCAGGAGCCGGTCAGCGGCAAGGCCCGGGTGTTCTATTCCACGATGGGACGTCAGAAGCTGAACTTCCAGCTCGTCCGCAAAGGGTGGCAGAGCTGCCACAACGCCTCGGGCGAGCTGACGGGGCGCTTCCCCGCCACCGCCGACGGTCTGCTGGCCCAGACGGATTTCTCTGCTTTTGTTCGGGACGACGCCCTCGACAGCGGCCGGATGGCGCGCATTCTGGACGTTCTGGCCCATACTGCCGGTGGTTGTGGGACGGTCTCCCCCTCTGCCGCCCGGGAGGGTGCGCTCATCACGGTGGAGCGGTTCGTGGACCGTCCCGCCCATTGGAGCTATTGGAGCACCCGCGCCGCCGAGCAGCTGAACATCGCGGCCATCCTCTGCTGGCTGGGCGACTACCTCGCCGGGGCCGAGCGCCACACCCTGCAAAGCTGCCCGGAGGCCATGCAGCTTGCCGCCGCATGGCAGTCTGCGCTTTTCGCTCCCCTGCCCCAGACGGCCCAGCGGCCTCAGCCTGTACAGTCCCGGCCCGTCCGCCGTGCGCCCGCCGTCGAGAACAAGCGCTGGCAGAGCATCCTCGCCGTGCTGGCGACGGTGTAACAGAAAGGCCTCCCGCATTGGGAGGCCCATCGCCGTATCCGGCGCGCATTCGTTCATATTTTCAGTTTCGAGAAATCGGTGCAGAGATATTCATAGAGCTTGTCAACGGCCTGAAATCCCATCTTCGCATACAGTTCCTTCGGTGTATCCTCGGAGTCAGCGTGAAGATACAGGATCTCTCCGCGCTCCTGCGCCTTTTCGGCAATATGCTTCATCAGGGTCATGGCGATGTACTGGTGCCGGAAATCCTCGTCCACCAGCAGGCCGTCCATGCAGACATACCCATCGGATGCGAAAATATAGCAATCACCCACCAGCTTCCCGCCCAGATACGCGCCGAGGTAGGTCAGCTTTTCCCGGAGGTTCCGGTTGTTCCGCACGGTAAAATCATCTCCGTACAACGGGCCGTAGTATTTCAGTTCGTGCTGTTCCAGCTGGTCTGCGTCCGGGGCCTTGATCGAGACGTCCGGGTTCGTTTTCCAGCTGCGGATGTCTGTTTCCGGGGGCAGAACCATCGTCAGGGTCTCTTCGCACTCCATGCCGAATGCATCGGCCAGCGGCTCGTACCCTTCCAGCTTGAGGAAGGTGTCTCCCCGCTCTTTCTGGTAGGCCAGCGCGGCCCGGACTTCATCTGCCGAGGGCTGGCTGTAATAGCAGAACGCGTTGTGGTCGTATTTATCGCGCAGCTCGCTGTCCTCCCGCTTGGTCAGATGCTCTGAAACGGTGTGAGACGCGGAAAACAGCCGGTAAAAGCTTTCATCGGTCTTTCTTGTAGGGTTCATTGCGCTCCTCCAAAACTTATCGCTCACTTCCACCCCCGCGCCGAGGGGTCGAGCATTTCGGCGGCGGAGTAGATGAGGGCATTGCAGATGGCCGCAGCGACGTTGCTGCCGCCCTTGCGGCCCATCGCCACGATGGCCGGTACATCATGCTTTTCGCAGACGGCGAAGAGCCGCTCCTTGCTCTCCACCACGTTCACAAAGCCCACCGGCACACCGATGACCAGTGCGGGCCGCAGGCCGCTTTCGATCTGTTCTGCAATCGTCAGCAGAGCCGTGGGCGCGTTGCCGACGGCGAGGATGGCCCCGGGATGCTCCTGCGCTGCCTTTTTCATCGCTGCGACGGCCCGGGTGGTGCCAGCCTCCTTTGCGGCGGCGGCCACCTCGGGGTCAGCCATATAACAGCAGGCCGTGCCGCCCAGCTTCGCCAGACCGGGTTTGGTGATGCCGGCCAGCGCCATGTTTGTATCGGTCACGATGACGGCCCCGGCGTGGAGGGCCTTGACGGCCTGCTCCACCGCGCGGGGAGTGAAGTGGAGATTCCGCGCATAGTCGAAGTCGGCGGTGGTGTGGATGACCCGCTTGACCACGGCTTCGTGCTCGGGCGGCGGGGTCAGGCCCATCATTTCCAGCTCTTCGGTGATGATGTGGAAGCTCGTCCGCTCAATGTCAGCAGGTAAATGATGCTGCGGCGTCAATATTCTATCCCCTTTCGTGCTTTTATCCCCTTCTGGTAGGGATGGCGGTGGCATTTCATCTCGGTGGAGTAGTCGGCGGCGTCCAGCATCCACTGGGGCGGCGTGTGGGCCGTCAGGACGCACTCACACCCAGCAGGCCGTTCCAGAACGGCCTTTTTTAATAGATCGACGTCCACCATATCCAGCTCTTCTGCGCTCCCGGCTTCGTCCAGTATCAGCAGGTCGGCAGGCTGTGCTATGGCGGCGGCGAGGTTCTGGTTTTGCAGTTCCCGGGTCGCGGCCTTTTCCTCCGGCGTCATCTGAAAGACGAATTTCTGCCCGGCCTTGCCCCGGTAGATCTCCGCGCCAAGCTGGGCCAGAAGCGGGATCTCGCCGCTGTTCCCGCCCTTCAAAAACTGGACGATGACCACCCGCTTCCCGGACCCCAGCGCACGGAGCGCAAGACCCATAGCGGCGGTGGTCTTTCCCTTTCCGTCGCCCCAGTACAGATGCAAAAGTCCCTGTTCCATTCAGCGCTTCTCCATTCCCATCGCGGCATACACCGCGTCCATATCCAGCGCCCCGCGCACGCCGTCGGCCAGGATGTCGAACTGCTGGCGGCGGTACTCTTCCATCGGGATGAGGGCCGCGTCGGAGGGGTCGATGCCCTTCCGACGGCAGAGCCAGCCCGCCAGCGCCTCGGTCAGCGTACCGGTGTCGAACAGACCGTGGAGGTAGGTGCCGAACACATTGCCCTGCACACAGCCCTCCCGGCTCCCGTCGGGGTAGTGGGCGAAGGGTTCGCCCTCCGCCTCGGTCACGCCGGTATGTATCTCGTAGCCTTCCAGTTCCGCACCCGCAAAGGGGGCGGCGGCGACGGTCGCTTTGACCTGTGCGCGGCGCTTCTGCTCGCTGAACACGGTCCGGGTGGGCAGCAGACTCAGCCCCCGCAGAGTCTGCTGTCGGCCGCTCTCGCTGCCGGTGGGGTCGTCGAGGGTCTGGCCCAGCATCTGGTAGCCGCCGCAGACGCCCAGCACCGGCGTGCCTTTCGCGGCCAGCTTGAGCAGAGCCGTTTCCAGCCCGCACTGCCGCAGCCAGAGCAGGTCGTCCACCGTGTTTTTCGTGCCCGGCAGCAGGATGAGGTCGGGTGCGCCCAGCTCATGAGCGTTCGAAACATACCGCACGCCCAGCAGCGGGTGCTGTTCCAGCGGCATGAAGTCCGTAAAATTGGACAGATGCGGCAGACGGATGATCGCCGCATCCAGCGGCTTTTTGCCGTCCCGCATCTCGAGGCGCTGGCTCAGGGAGTCCTCGTCCTCGATGTCCACCTTCAGGTACGGTACGACGCCCACCACGGGCAGATGGGTCTTTTCTTCCAGCATCGAAAGGCCGGGGCGCAGAATTTCTACATCTCCACGGAATTTATTGATGACGAGTCCCTTGATGCGCCGGCGTTCTTTTTCTTCCAGCAGCTCCACCGTGCCGTATAGCTGGGCGAACACGCCGCCCCGGTCGATGTCGCCCACCAGAAGCACCGGCGCGTCCACCATCTCGGCGAGGCCCATGTTCACGATGTCCTCGCTCTTGAGGTTGATTTCCGCCGGGCTGCCTGCGCCCTCGATGACAATGACGTCAGCCTCCTCGGCGAGGCTGTCATATGCCTTCAGGATGTCCGGCACCAGCTGCCGTTTCGTGCGGAAATACTCCGACGCTTTCATCTGGCCCCGCACCTCGCCGTTGACGATGACCTGACTGCCCACGTCACTGCTGGGCTTCAGGAGGATGGGGTTCATCCGCACGTCCGGCTCGACACCGGCTGCCTGCGCCTGCACCACCTGCGCCCGGCCCATCTCGAGGCCGTCTTTGGTGACGAAGCTGTTCAGAGCCATGTTCTGGCTCTTGAACGGCACAGCGCGCAGGCCGTCCTGCGCAAAAATGCGGCAGAGCGCCGCGCAGAGCAGACTTTTGCCTGCACCGCTCATCGTACCCTGCACCATGATGCATTTTGCCCTGCTCATCCCAGCACCTCTTTCATAAGTTCCAGCAGCCGGGCGTTCTCGGGGGCCGTGCGCACCGCCGTGCGGTACCACTCCGGCCCGAGGCCCGGATAATTCGCGCAGCTGCGCACCTGTGTTCCCAGCGGACGAAGCCTCTCGTTCAGGTCGGCTGGCGCGCGGAAGAGCAGATAGTTCGCCTTTCCATCGATGACCCGCAGGCCCAGCGCCCGCAGACCCGCCGTCAGAACGGGCCGCTGCCGGGCGATGAGCGCGCGCACCTCGTCCACATAAGCGGTTTCTTTCAGGGCCGCGACGCCTGCCGCCTGCGCCAGACTGGACACGGCCCACGGCTGGCCCGCTGTCTGCATTTTTTCCAGAAGCGTTTCGTCGCCGCAGAGGCAGTAACCCAGCCGGACGCCGGCCATGCCGTAGAGCTTGGTGAAAGCTTTCAGGATGACGAGGTTCCCACTTTCCAGCAGAGGCTTCGCGGTCCGCCCGTCGGTGTCGGGCAGAAAGTCCAGAAAGCACTCATCTACGGCAAAAATCGTGCGGCACTCCTCGCACCGGCGCAGCAGCTTTTTCACCAGTTCGGGTGAGGCCAGCTGCCCCGTCGGGTTGTTCGGCTGGCAGAGGAACACCATGTCGATGCTCTCGTCCACGGCGTCCACGAGGGCGTCCGTCGGGGCGAAATCATTCGTTTCATCGAGGAAGAAGCGTTTCACTTCGCACCCCACCGTATCCAATGCAGAGGCGTACTCGGCAAAAGTCGGGGCAGTCACCAGCGCCTTATGGGGCTTTACAGCCCAGACCAGCCGGAAGATGAGGTCCGCCGCGCCGTTGCCGCAGAGGATATGCTCCTGCGGCACACCCTCGGCCCGGCTCAGCGCCGCCCGCAGGGTGCGGCAGAGGGGGTCGGGGTAGCGGTCGGCCAGAGGCAGAGCGTCCCGGATGGCCTGCGCCACCCCTTCGGGCAGACCGAGTGGGCTGACGTTCGCCGAAAAATCCAGCGCGTCGCGGCCAAAGCGTTCGCGGTAGCCCATCCAGTCACCGCCGTGGACCAGTTGTTTCATCCCAAGAACCCCCGTATCGCACATCCCCACGCCAGCGCAAATCCGCTGGCTACATACATCATCCGATCTGCCCGCAGAATATCCTCCGGCTCGATGGGCCGCAGCGGATCGCCGATGGTGGGCTTCGGATAATATTCCCCGAAATAATAGGCCGGCCCGGCCAGCTGAACGCCCAGCGCACCGGCGCAGGCGCTCTCAGTCTGGGCGCTGTTGGGGCTGGCGTGATTGCGGCGGTCCCGCCGCCAGATACGCCACGCGCCCTTGGCGTCATTGCGGGTGAACGCCGCCGCCATGATCCAGAGCAGCGCCGCCAGACGGCTCGGGATATAGTTCGCCACATCGTCCAGTTTTGCGGCGGCACGGCCAAAGTAGAGATATTTTTCGTTTTTGTAGCCCAGCATACTGTCCATGGTGTTGATGGCCTTGTAGGTCAGGGCCAGCGGCGCGCCGCCCAGCAGCATATAAAGCAAAGGCGCAATGACGCCGTCGCTGGCGTTCTCGGCCACCGTCTCCACCGCCGCCTTGGTCACGCCCTCGGCGGTCAAAGCTTCCGTGTCGCGGCCCACGATGCGGCTCACAGCCTTCCGGGCGGCGGGCAGGCTGCCTTTTTTCAGCTCGGCATAGACATTCATGCTCTCCTGCATCAGCCCCTTCGCGGCCAGTGCCTGCCCGCACCAGAACATCTGGACAGCCAGCCCCAGCAGCGGGTGAAGCATCGCCGCGCCCCAGCAGACAAGGCCCGTGAACAGCAGCGTCCCCACCGGCAGACAGAACGCCACCACCGCACCGCCCAGCAGCTCGCCCTGAGGCGTTTTGGGCAGGCGGGAGCGGAGGAATTTTTCCAGCCGGGAGATGGCTTTGCCCATGTACACCACCGGGTGGGGCAGCCATGCCGGGTCGCCGAAAATGGCATCCAGCACGAAGCCTCCCAGCACAGCCCAGGCGGTCATCATACGCCGGCCTCCGCGTCTTTCGTGTACTGCACGGTCTTCACGAGGCGGAGCTGGCGCTTCTCGGCCCAGTCGGCGGCATCCAGCACATAGCCGCCCGCGTTGGGGCCGCACCACGCATAATAACCGCGCCTGGGCAGGGCGTACCGCTCCATGGCCGCCATCTGGGTGCCGCCGTGGGCCAGGATGACCAGCAGCTCTTCGCCGTCGGCCAGCGCCTTGTCCACCAGAGCAGAGAAGGCGCTGCAGATGCGGTTCGAGAAGTCGTCCTTCCGCTCACCGTCGGGGCATTTGCTCTCGCAGTTGGCCTGCACCCACGCCTGATAATCGGCGTCGTGCTCCATCTCGACGTAGTTTTTGCCCTCGAAGCTGCCGAAGCACATCTCCTGCAGGTCCTTCACGACCACAAGCTCTGCCTCCGGGAAGAGCACCCGGGCCGTCTGGGCCGTCCGCTGCAGTGGGGTGATATAGACCACCTTCGGGTCGATGTCGGCCCGGCGCAGCTGGCTCAGGCCCTCCGCCGAGAGCGGGATGTCGCGCTGGCCCTGATAGCGCTTCTGGGCGTTGTATTCGGTCAGGCCGTGACGCAGCAGATAGATCAACATTGGGGTAATTCTCCTTTCAATACCGTCGGGATGCCGCAGAACATCTGCACCACGCAGTCGGCGCGCTCTGCCAGCAGGCAGGCCAGCCGTCCGGCGGCCTCCCGCCCGGCGCGCTCCTCAGCATCCATCGGGACAACACCGCCGCCGACCTCGGTGGCGATGACAATATCATATTCCGCCAGCTCCCGGGCCAGCGTTTCGAGCTGCTCCGGGGTCTGAGTCTCGGCGGCGGCGTCCTGCACATCGGCGATGACGCTGCCCCGGAAGTTCCGCGCAAAGGTGCGCTTGCCGCTGTAGAGCGGCCCTGTGATGAACATCATTTACAGCACTCCTCCCCACTGGCTGACGGCCAGCGCCGCCAGCATCCACAGCTCGGCCCGCTGTAAAAACCACCCGGCCAGGTCGCCGGTGATGCCGCCAAACTGCTTTTTTGCCACGAAATAATAGCGCCACAGCGCCAGAAGCGCCGCCGCCGCCAGCCCGCCGCCGCCCAGTGCCGTCAGCGCCAGGACGAGCAGAGCCGACAGGCCGCAGAGGAAGTGGCAGACGATCTGCTTGTCGGCCGCTGTGGCAAAAGTATGGGCGAGGCCGGTGTCTTTCGCCAGCGGGAACGCCGCCACGGCAAAGCCCGACAGCGCCCGCTCCAGCACCAGCGCCAGCGTCCAGCACAGGCCCGCCCGGGGTGTGAACCGCACACTGCCGCAGAGGCCGAAGTAGGCCACAAAGTAGCAGCACAGCCGGATGACAGCGAAGGCCCCACAGTGGGAGTCTTTCAGGATTTCAAGCTTTTTTTCGCGGTCGCCGTAGCTCGAGAGGGCGTCCGAGGTGTCGGCATAGCCGTCGAGATGGATGCCGCCGGTGATGGCCACCGGCACGAGGCAGAACGCCGCCGCCCGGGCCAGCCCCGGCAGGGGCAGGACACCGCAGAGACACCACAGCCCGCCGCACACCAGCCCGATGAGGGGGAAGGCACACATGGCGTACCGCATATTTTTTTCGTTCCACTCGAACTGCGGCACCGGCAGGGCCGAAAACATCGCAAAGGCCACCGCGATGGTCTGCAAAACAGTCACAGCTTTTCTCCCCCTTTGTAGTACACCGGCAGGCCGCAGACCACCCGGCAGACGTTGTCCACCCGGGCGGCGAAGGCGTTGTTCACCTGCGCCAGCGCCAGCAGATACTGGTCGGTGTCGCCTGCGTAGTCGGCACCGCCGCTGAACACCTCGTTCGATACGACGATAAGGTTATCACACCCGGCGGCGAGGCGTTCCAGCCCGGCCAAAACGGCCTCGGCGGTGTGCTTTCCTGCCCCGCCGGGGCTGTAAAGCTCGTTGGCGACGAGGTTGCCGAGGTCTTCCAGCAGGACGGTCCCCCGGCCGGGCAGGGGCAGACGGTCGAGGTGGAGCGGGCATTCCAGCGTTTCGAACTGCTTTTGCGCCCGCATTTTCCGGTGCTTTTCCACCCGGGCGGCGCACTCGGCATCCCAGACCTGCATGGTGGCGAGGTAATAGCGGGGCAGGCCGGTCTTGAGCACAAGGCTCTCGGCGTAGGCACTCTTGCCGCTGGCCGCGCCGCCGAGCACCAGCGTCAGCATCCCGCACCCCCCTGCGGCGTGTAGGCTTCGATGCCGCCCTCTTCAAAGGAATAACAGCCATCGTAGACGGCCAGCGCCATGTCCCACAGCGGGATGGCGGCCACCGCGCCGGTGCCTTCGCCCAGATGCAGGCCCGCCGTGATGAGGGCTTTTTTGTTCAGAGCGTTCAGCACCAGCTTTGCGGCCGGCTCGGTGGAGCAATGGCTTGCAAAAACAGCCTTGGCCGCTGCCGGGCAGAGCCGGACAGCGCAGAGCGCCGCCACACAGCTGATGAAACCGTCGGCCAGCACCGGCACACCTTCCAGCGCACCGCCGAGGAAGACGCCGCAGAGCCCGGCAATATCGAAACCGCCCAGCTTTGCCAGCACGTCCAGTGCATCGGCAGAGTCGGGCTGATTTTTTGCGATGCCACAATGGATAGCATCGATCTTCCGGGCAAGCCCCTCGTCCGAAAGGCCCGCGCCCCGGCCTGTCATCACTTCGACGGGCTGGCCCAGCAGCACAGCGGCCACGGCGCTGGATGTCGTGGTGTTGCCGATGCCCATCTCACCGGTAGCCAGCAGGCCGACGCCCGCTTTCTTCTGCTCCTGCACCAGCCGGATGCCCCTGCCGATGGCCTCCACGGCCTGCTCCCGGCTCATGGCCGGGCCGAGGGTGAAATCCGCTGTGCCGGGGGCGATGCGGCAGTCGAGGACGCCCGGGACCGGGTCGCCCGCGATGCCCATATCCACCGGCACCACCTCGCACCGGGCGGTCTGTGCCATCCGGCAGACGCTGGTGCGGCGGGCGGCAAGGTTCTCAGCCACGGCGCGGGTCACGCTGCTGTCGGTCTGGCTGACGCCCTGGGCCACCACACCGTTATCGGCGCAGAGCACCAGCACCGCCCGGCGGGAAATATCCAGCTTTGCGCTGCCGGTGAGGGCGGCGGCGTCCTCGATGGTCGTTTCCAATCCGCCCAGCCCGCCCAGCGGCTTTGCAAGGCTGGCCCAGTGGGCGTGCGCCGCCGCCCGGGCGGCTTCGTCCAGCGGCGTGATGGCCGCACAGAGGGCGGCCAGTTCTTTCTCAGTCATGATCTCTCCTGTAATTTTCAGCCGCGGCGGCAAAGCGCTGCGGCAGGGGCGTACCCGCCCAGTACAAATGCGGGAAGCCCGCATAGAAATGCTCGTCTATAAATCCGCACCGCCACTCTGCGCCGCCCACCGGCTTTTTTGCCGTGAGAGCCACGCCGTTGGCGGTGGAATCCCAGTGGTGGAATTCGTGGATGGGAAAGCTCTCCCCGGCCCGGAAGAGCATACTGTCCGAGTCTGCGCTCAGCGCGGCGTAGCCGAAGCGGACGAGACGTCCGGCATCTTTTGCTTCGCCCGGCAGAACGCCCGCCATCGGCCAGCTCTGCCCCTCGGCGTCCATGAGGCTCTGCCCCAGATAGAGGAAGCCTCCGCACTCTGCCGCCGTGGGCAGACCGGACTCGATTTTTTGCTTTATCTCGCGCAGAAGCGAGGTATTTTCACTCAATTCTTTTGCGTGAAGTTCCGGGTAGCCGCCGGGCAGATACAGCCCGCCGATGTTTTCCGGAAGGGCCGTGTCGCGGAGGGGGCTGAAAAAGACCACCTCTGCCCCGGCGTCCCGGAAGGCCTCCAGCGTCTCGGCGTAGGTAAAGCAGAACGCCTCGTCCTGCGCCACGGCGATGCGCACCCGGGCCGGAGGCGTCTCCGGCCGCGCAGGCAGGGCGGGCGGCTCCTTTTCGCAGAGGTCCAGCAGGCGGGGCCAGTCGATGTGCTCCTCCACCGCGTCGGCCAGAAGGGCCAGCTTCTGCTGTAAATTTTCCACTTCCGCCGCCGTGTAGAGGCCCAGATGGCGGGAACCGATGACGGCCTCCGGGAGTTTCGGCAGAAAGCCCAGCACCGGCAGACCCGTCTCTTCTTCCAGCATCGGGGCCAGCAGAGCGTGCATCCGTGCCGTGCAGTTGTTCAGCAGGATGCCTGCGATGTGGCTGGGCGTGCGGAAGTTTACGAGCCCCTTCAGCTCTGCGGCCAGCGTCAGGCTCTGACCCTTCGGTTCCACCACCAGCAGCACCGGCAGGCCCAGCGTGTCGGCCAGATGCCACGCACTGGCCCTGTCGCTGACGCCGCCGAGGCCGTCATAAAAGCCCATGGCCCCCTCGCACACCGCCGCACCGTGTCCGGCGGCACCCTTCGCGTAGAGGGCGCGCACCGTCTCGGGCGCAGAAAAAAAGAGGTCGAGGCTGCGGCTCTCCACCCCCAGCACGGCCCGGTGGAACATGGGGTCGATGTAGTCCGGCCCGCTTTTGAAGGCGCAGGGCGCACAGCCCCGCCGCTTGAGGGCCATGAGCAGGGCGCAGGTCATGGTGGTCTTGCCGCTGCCCGAGCGGGGTGCCGCCAGCAGAAACTGTATCATGTCATTCTCCTGTGATGAGGTAGATGGGGTTCTGGGCCATCATCAGATGCAGCCCGCCCACGGCCTTGGCCCGGCTGACGGCGATCTGGCTCACCTGCACGGTCCGGCCTTTGGCCGTCAGCGCGGCCACCGCCGCCGAAAGGCTCTCAAGGGCGATGGCCGACACGCAGATGCGGGCGTCGGGGTTCTTATCCAGCGCGGCGTCCACGATGGCGGCAAGGCTGCCCTTGCTGCCGCCGATGAAGACAGCGTCCGGCGCGGGCAGGTCCGAAAGGGCGGCGGGGGCAAGCCCCTCCACGAGGACGAGGTTCCGGGTCCTGAATTTTTCGCGGTTGGCTTTGATGAGCGCACATCCCTCCGGCCTGCACTCCACCGCGTAGACCCGGCCCCGGGGCGCGGCCAATGCCAGCTCCACGCTGACGCTGCCCGTCCCGGCCCCCACGTCCCACAGGATGTCTTCCGGGCGGACGGCCAGCTTCGCCAGCACAGCGGCCCGGACTTCCTGCTTGGTCATGGGAACGTCGCCCCGCTCGAAGGCTTCGTCCGGCAGGCCCGGGGCGCGGCGGGGCAGCACCTCCGCCGCCTCCACGAGAAGGACGCTCAGGCTGTTGAAGCGGCCTGCGGCCAGCTCTTTGACGCTGCCGCGGAAGAGCTTTTCTTCCGGCGTGCCGAGGCACTGGCCCACGACGCCCTGCACATCCCCGAAGCCCTCTGCCGCCAGCTGGGCGCAGAGGGTGGCGGGGTCTTCGCTGCCGCCGGTGAGGAAGAAGGTGGGTCTGCCCTGCATACACTCGGCCACCGGGTCACAGGTGCGGCCATGGGCCGAAACAAGGTTCCACCCCTGCCACGGACGGCCCAGCGCCGCCGCCAGCAGCTGGATGCTGGAAAGGCCGGGCAGCACCCGGGCACGGACGCCGAGGGCCTCCAGCTTTTCCATCATGGAGGACGCGCCGGAGTAAAAGCCGGTGTCGCCGCTGTAGACCAGCACGGCGTTCTCTGCGCCGGAAGTCTGCAGCAGCTCTGCCACCTCGTCGGGGCGGTAGGCGGCGGCGCGGTTCTCGGTGCAGCCGGCAGGCAGAACTGCCAGCAGACGCCGTGCGCCCAGGATGAGGTCGGCCTGCCGCAGTGCGGCCAGACCCTGAAGGGTCAGGTTCTCCGGCTGGCCGGAGCCCATGCCGATGAGTGTCACGTTCATCTTATCATCTCCTTGCAGCGTTTCAGCACCTCGGAAGCCGTCTCGCCCTGCTCGGGCGGGCGGCGGATGACCACCAGCTGCGCCCCGGCAGCAGAGGCGGCGGCGGCTTTTTCGTCGAAGCCTCCGGCTGCGCCGCCGTCCTTTGTGACGAGCCAGCGGATATGGAACTGCTCCATCATGGCCTGATTGAGGGCAAAGCTGAAGGGTCCCTGCATAGCGATGATGTTGCGGTGGGGGATATTCGCCGCCTCGCAGGCCGCGATGCTTTCCAGCGTGGGCAGGACGCGGGGGTAGAGCCGCTCGGGCGGGATGGCCGCAAACTGCGCCAGCTCCTTGGCCCCGGTGGCCAATAGAAGGTTGCCCTCTTTTGCGGCCAGCGCCTCGGCTGCCTGCTTTGCGCTCTCAAAGACGAGACAGTTTTCCGGCAGCGGACTGGCCGGGCGCAGCAGGCGGAGGTATCCTACCCCGGCCTTCTCTGCCGCTGCTTTGATGTTTTTGGTCGCCTCCACCGCATAGGGGTGGGTAGCGTCGATGCAGAGGGCGGCATCTCCCAAGAGCGCGGCCATCTCATCGGGCAGGAGCCGCCCGCACCGGACGGTGACGCCGGGGGTGCTCCCCTGCTCTTCCTGTCCCAGCGGGGTGGCCACGCTGACGGTGACTTCGATGCCCAGCGCCGCCAGCTGGCGGGAAAGCTCCCGCCCCTCGGTGGTGCCGCTGAAAACGACGACGTTCATCGGCGGTACCCCCGCGGCGTGACCATCCGCCCGCTCAGCGCGCGAGTGGCGGCGCTGCCCACAAAGACGGTGGTGAACATATCTACCTCGGTGTCCCGGAGCTGGCTGAGAGGCAGGATGTGCTTTTCCTGCCCTTCCCGGCCAATGTTCCGCACAGAACCGCAGAGGGTGTCCGGGGCTTTGCCGTTCGCCAGCAGGACGTCCACGGCCCGGCGCAGATAGTCCGGGCGGCCCTTGGACGAGGGATTGTACAGCGCCAGTGCGAAATCGCCCTGAGCGGCGCAGACCAGCCGCTTTTCGATGACCTCCCACGGCGTGAGACGGTCCGACAGCGAGATGACGCAGAAATCGTGGGCCAGCGGCGCACCCAGCACCGCCCCGCCGCTGAGGGCGGCGGTCAGGCCGGGGACGACCTCCACGTTGACGTCCGGGTACTCTTCGGCCAGCTCCAGCAGCGGGCTGGCCATGCCGTAGACCCCGGCGTCGCCGGAGCAGACCAGCGCCACGTCCCGACCCGCTCGGGCGGTGTCCAGCGCCCAGCGGCAGCGGTCGATCTCCCGGGTCATGCCGGTGGTGTAGCACTCTTTTTCCGGGTAGAGGGGGCGCACAAGGTCGATGTAGACCGTATAGCCGCACAACACCTCGGCCTGCTGCAAGGCGCTCTGCGCCTGCACGGTCAGAAACTGTCCGCCGCCGGGGCCAAGCCCCACGACGAACACGGTCTTTTTACTCTCACTCATTGCTCTGTCCTCCAATCGGGTGCAAAGGGGCGGACGGCCAGCGCCAGCGTCACGCCGCCGCCTGCCGTTTTGGGCAGAAGGAGCATCCCGCCCGAGGCTTTTACCGCCGAGCGCTCACAGACGTTGTCCACGCCGGTGACACTTGCCACAAAGGCCGACGGGGTGAACTGTCCCGGCACGGCCCGCAGTTCGTCGGCCGGATAGAACGTGATGGGCCAGCCGTGGACTTTGCAGAACTCTGCAAGCCCCGGCTCATCTTTTTTCAGGTCGATGCTGGCAGCTGCGCAGACCGCCGCCGGGCTGAGACCGGACGCGGCACAGAACGCTGCAAAGGCTTCTTCCAGCTGCTGGGCCGTCGTGCCGCGGCGGCACCCCACCCCCAGCACCCCGATGCGGGGGACGAGGTGGAGCGCCTCGCCCTGCGGCGTGAGGGTCAGGGCGAAGTCGGCGGCTTCGGGTGCGTCAGCCTTTTTCACTCCGGCGGGGGTCTCCCCCGCCACCGGCCACGGCGACCAGTACCGGACAGTCTGCCCGGCCAGCAGGGCGCCGCTGACGCGCTTGATGCGCTCCGGTTCAAGGACAGCGCAGTTCTGGGCCTTGGCCCAGAGGTCCACGGCGAAGAGACCGTTGACGTCGGTGGCCGTCGTAATGACCGGCACCGCGCCGCACGCTTTTGCCAGCGCCCGAGCCAGCGCGTTGGCACCGCCCAGATGGCCCGACAGGAGCGGCACGGCGAAGTTCCCGCCCTCGTCCACGACCACCACCGCCGGGTCAGCGGCCTTGCTCCTGCAGTGGGGCGCGATGGCCCGCACCGCGATGCCCACAGCTCCTACAAAAATCAGGGCCTCATCCTGTGCAAAATGCTCCGCCGTCCAGCCTTTCAGGGTCACGTCTCCGCCGCAGCGGCTCACGCTGCCGGGCAGAGCTTCCGCCAGCCGACGGGCCAGCGCCTCGCCCTTTGCCGTAAAGGCCAGATATGCCCGGCTCACTGCCCGGCCTCCGTCCCCTGCCGGAACTCGGTGGTAAAGGCGGGGTCGTAAAGCTTGCTGCGCTCGTAGTTTTCGCCCAGAAAGTCGCCTACGACGATGAGGGCGGTCTTTGTGATGCCGTTTTTGCGGGTCTCCTCGGCCAGTGTGGAGACGGTGCAGCGCACCACCTTCTGCTCGGGCCAGGTGGCCTTATAGACCACAGCGGCAGGGGTATCGGGGCGGTAGCCGCCGCTCTCGAGAAGGGCCTGCTGGACTTTGTCCACCAGCCCGATGGAGAGGAAGATGACCATGGTAGCCCCGTGAGCGGCCAGCTTTTCCAGCTGTTCGGCCTCAGGGACAGGAGTGCGGCCCTCCATCCGGGTGATGATGACGGTCTGGCTGACGTTGGGCAGGGTGTACTCGGCACAGAGCGCCGCCGCCGCGCCGCAGAAGCTGGACACGCCCGGGGTGTCGTCATAAGGGATGCCGTCAGCATCCAGCGCGTCCATCTGCTCCCGGATGGCCCCGTAGAGGCAGGGGTCGCCGGTGTGGAGGCGGACCGTGGTTCCGCCGGCCTTTTCGGCGGCACGGATGGTGTCCAGCACCTGTTCCAGCGTCATCTCGGCGCTGTTATAGATGGCACAGCCGGGCTTCGCCAGCCCCAGCAGGGCCGGGTTGACGAGACTGCCCGCGTAGATGATGCAGTCGGCATCGGCCAGCAGGGCCGCGCCCCGCCGGGTGATGAGGTCGGGCGCACCCGGCCCGGCTCCTACAAAATGGACCATATCTTACCCCTCCTTCACCAAAATCGTTGCGAAATAGCCCGCCGACCGGGCCGGGTCATAATCGGCCAGGTCGGGCCAGACCTCCTCGTTCGGCAGGCCGCAGTTACAGACCATCGCGCTCCGGCTCAGAAGCCCGGCGTCGGCCAGCGCGGCCAGCGTCTCGGGCAGCTGACGGCCCGATTTCATCAGCACTTTCGCGCCCGGTGCGGCCAGCACCTCAGCGGCGCAGCGTCCCGGGGCGATGGTCAGCGGCTGCTCCATGCCGCCCGTCAGGGACTGGCCCAGCCGGGCCGCAGCGGCACAGAAGCTCGTCACGCCGGGGAGCATCACGGTCTTGCAGCCCTCGGCCTCCAAGATCTCCTGCAAGTAGCCGAAGGTGGCGTAGACGGACACGTCGCCGAGGTTGAGCATGGCGACATCCTGCCCGGCGTCGAGATATTCTTTCACGGCCCGGGCCGCCTCGATGTGGGCGGCTTTCTGCACCGCCGGGTCAAGGCTCATGGCGAAACGCAGCGGCAAGATGGTCTTGCCGCTCAGATCCACCGCACCTTTTGCGATGTCCAGCGCCAGCATCCCGCCCTTCGGGGTCTGGGGCGCGGCGATGACCGGACAGTTTTCGAGGCGGCGGACAGCCTGCAGGGTCATGAGCTCCGGGTCGCCCGGGCCGACGCTGACGCCGTAAAAAGTGCCTATCCGTTTTTCCATTCGTCCAGCAGCTCCTTTGCAGTTCTGGTCTGGCCCAGCGGGCCGTATTGATTCGAGAAGAGCACCGCGCCCACTCGGAACGCCCCGGCGGCGCGGCGGTCGAGGTGGAGCTGGATGGCGTCCAGCAGACTGGACAGCACCGGCTCTCTCATCTCTGCTTCGTCTAAGATCTCCATGCAGGCGTCGGTGGTGGCCGCGTTCATCAGGGCCGCGCAGACGTCCCGGGACGCACCGCAGAGGGCGGCGTGGGCGCAGAGCAGCTCGGTGCGGCAGTCGGCTGTGCGGGAGTGGGTGTTCATGACGCCGCCCGCCAGTTTGACCAGCTTGCCGATGTGGCCCACCAGCACCACCTCTTCGAAGTGGGATGCCGCCGCCATATCCATCGTATCTCCGATGAAGTTCGAGGTCTTGACCACCGGGATATTCTTTAGGGCGGGCATCTTCTCGTGGAGATAGTCAAGGCCGTAGTTGCCCGGGGCAAGGATGAGCCGCCGGGGGCTTCCGGCCCGAAGCGCCGCCTGCCCCATTTCCAGCTGGATGGTGTCGAGGATGGCCTGCTGGCTCATGGGCTCGACGATGCCGCTGGTGCCGAGGACGCTGAGGCCCCCTTCCACGCCCATGTGGGGGTTGAAGGTGCGCTTCGCCGTTTCGGCCCCGCCCTCGATGGAGATGGTGACATCAAAGCCGCCCGCGTACCCGGCAGATTCGGCCTCCTTTTCCAGCGCTTCCTTTATCATGGCCCGGGGGACGTGGTTGATGGCAGCTTCGCCCACGGGCTGGTCGAGACCAGGCTTTGTTACCCGGCCCACGCCCTCACCGCCGTGAATGCGCACCTCGCCGGACAGCTCGGGCCGGAGGGCGACACTGGCGATGACCGGCAGACCGGTGGTCACGTCCACATCGTCGCCGCCGTCCTTCCGGATGGCGCACTCAGCCCCCTCGCCGGACAGTCGGCAGAAGATGGGCTCCACCTCCACCACGATGCCCTTCGGGGTGCGGAGGGCCACCGTCTCGGGGGTGCGGCCGGTAAGCAGCAACCGTGCCGCGCCCGCCGCGCCCAGCGCCGCACAGGTGCCGGTGGTATAGCCGCAGCGCAGGAGCTTCTGGCCGCTGCGGACGTAGTGCTCAAAGAGCGGGCGCTTTTCCTCCGGCGCTTTTTCTTCGCCGTAGAGGAATGTGTACTGCTCATCGGTCAGAGTATAAATTTTGCAGATGTTTTCCCGGGCAAAGGCCTTTTCCGGCGTCATGACGTCCGAGACGCCCGCCGCCGAGACGCAGACGACCTTGTCGGAAACTTTCTGCGCCAGCTCCAGCTCGTGGAGGCTGAGGATGACGGCCATCTTCTTGTCCCGGGCGAGGCTTTTCAGGATGGCCAGCAATTCGGCCTTGCCCTTGATGTCGAGGAAAGACGTAGGTTCGTCCAATAATATCAGCTCCGGCTGCTGGCAGATGGCCCGGGCCAGCAGGACGCGCTGGCGCTGGCCGTCGCTGATGCGGTTGAAGTCCCGTCCCGCCAGCGCCTCGGCCCCCACGAGGGCCAGCGCGGCATGGACCTGACGCTTATCTTCCGCCGAGAGGACACCCAGCCGCCCCGTGTAGGGGTAGCGCCCGGCGGACGCCATCTCGAAGCAGGTGGTCAGCTCGGTGCGGCGGGTGTGGGGCACCATCAGGGCCATTTTGCGGGCGCGCTCCGGGCCGGAGCAGTCCGCGAGATTTTTGCCATCCAGCAGGACAGCGCCCCCCTGGGGGGCCAGCTGCGCTGCCAGCGTCTTGAGCAGGGTGGATTTTCCCGCGCCGTTGGGGCCGATGAGGGTGAGGATGCTCCCCTTCCCGACGCCGAGTCCGATGTGCTCTATCAGGGGCGTTTTGCCGTAGCCGATGGCAAGGTCCTCGGCGCGGCAGTAGAATTTCGGATCGCTCATTCCCGGCCCTCCTGTGTCTGGCGGCGCACCAGCAGCCAGATGACCACCGGCGCACCGAAAACCGCCGTCACCGAGCTGATGGACAGCTCAGTGGGCGCGAACAGGCTGCGGGCGATGAGGTCGCAGAGCAGGCAGAACGCTGCCCCGCCCAGACAGCAGCCCGGCAGGACATAAAGGGGCTTTGCGCTGCCCAGCAGGTTCTTGACCAGATGCGGCACCGCGATGCCCACAAAGGAGATGGGGCCTGCAAAGGCCGTCACGCAGGCGGAAAGCAGGCTGGAAAGCAACACGAGGGCCGTCGAGAAGGCCCGCACCGGTACGCCGACGCTCCTGGCGTAGCTCTCGCCCATCTGGTAGGCCGCCATGGGCTTCGAGAGCAGGAACGCCGCCGCCAGCGCGGGCAGCACCACGCAGGCCGCTGCACCCACGTTGGCCCAGGTCATGCCGGAAAAGCTGCCCATCGACCAGTTGTGGAGATTGACGATGTTGGAGTCCTGAGCGAAAGTCACCACGATGTCGGTGACAGCCGAGCAGATATAACCGATCATAATGCCGCAGATGACGAGGATGCTCATCCGCGGCACCCGCCGGGCCACCACCAGCACAAAGGCCATAGCCGCCATCGAGCCTGCAAAGGCGGCGATAATGAGGGTGGCCGAGCTGGTGAGCAGCCCCTGCTGTAAAAACACCACCATCGTCAGGGCCACTGCCAGCTTTGCGCCGCTGGACACGCCCATGACGAAGGGGCCGGCGATGGGGTTAGCGAAGAAAGTCTGCAAGAGGTAGCCTGCAGCCGAGAGGGCCGCGCCCAGCAGCACGACCATAACCGCCCGGGGCAGACGGAGCTGGAGCACGATGCCCACGGCCAGCGCATCTTCGCCCCGGCCCAGCAGAGCCGCCGCCACCGCGCCGGGCGTCAGGGACACACTGCCCCAGAACAGGTTGAGTGCAAACAGCACCGCGACCCCCGCCGTGAGGGCGAGGTACGCGAGGCTGAGGCGGCGGGTGGTGGTCATGACAAAACTCCTTTTATACGATGCGCTGTAAGAAACGGAGGGACGCCGGGTCGGGCGAGCCCTCGGTGAAGACGAGGTTCATATCCGAGATGAGGTCGGTCAGCTCCATGCTCTGCTGGAAGAGGCTCTGGGCCGTACACCAGCAGTCGCCGGACTGGACGGCCTTGAAATCTGCCAGCATCGGGCATTTTTCGATGAGCTGGTCACGGGTCTCCATCACGCCCTCGATGGTACTGTTGTAGATGAGAACGTCGGCGTCCCTGGCCCGGGCGTAGAACGTCTCCAGCGGCAGTTTGATGGTGGACTGGGCCGACGTCTCTCCCTCGAGGTCGTCGAAGATGTAGACGCCGCCGGCCATCTCCACCATCTGGGCCACATAGTCGCTGGTGCGGCGGACTGTGATGAGGTTATTCGTGGTGATGGAGAAGAAGGCCGCAGTCTTGCCGGTGTTCTCCTGCTCGAGGATAGGGGCCACCTGCTCGACCTTCTGGCGAAAGACCTCTTCCGCCATCTCAGTCTTATTCAGCAGGATGCCGTAGAGCTTGAGCCACTCCATCCGGGCCAGCGGGCCGCTCTCGTAGCTCGAGCGCTCCACGAGGACCGGCACGCCGAACTTTTCCAGCTGCTCCTTGACCTCGGGGTCGTGGAGCACCATGGTGTTCTCGATGGCGAGGGTGCAGCCGGCGGCAAGGATGCGCTCATAGTCCGGGGCGCTGTACTTGCCCGCGTAGGCGATGCGGCCCTCCTGCATGGCCTGTTTGGCCTCTTCCACATACCAGCCCTCGGCCTTCGTGCCGGAGAGGGCGATGCTGTCCAGAGCGTCCAGATGGACGAAGAGGTCCATCACCGAGGTGGAGACGAGATAAATATGATCCAGCGGCTGGCGCAGCACCACGACATCCTCAGGCAGGTCGTCCACCTCGGCGGCCCCCTCGGGGACGACGAGGAACCGCCCGGCGTCCGGGATGTCGATCATCACATAGCCGCCCTCATAGCAGTCGGCGGAAAACTGGGTGGCATAGTCCAGCGGATAGCTGTGGTCGAACACGAGGGATGCTGTATTGGCCGGGGCGGTCTTGTGCTGCCCGCAGCCCGCAAGGGTGAGGGCGGCGGCAGGCAGGGCTTTCAGAAAATTGCGGCGTTTCATCGTTACTTTGCCTCGATCAGGGATGCAGAGGCGAAGGTCAGCGTATACTCGATCTCATGCGGGGTGCTCATGGCGACGGTATCGCCCACCACATCCAGCGGGGTGTCGAGAGCCGCGACGGGGATCTCGAAGGTAGAGTTGCCCTCGGTGTTGGTGGGCAGATACTTTTCGCCGTCCACCAGCATATAGTCGTAGTTGGGGCTGGACCAGACGATGGTGGCGGTCATCCTGCCGTCGGCCACGGTCAGAGCAGCAGGGCTGTCCACGGTGGCACGGCCGGAGCCGCCCTCGAGGGTCACATCACAGGTGTAGGTGCCGTCGGCAGGTGCTTCCGCCGCAGCAGGCTGGGCGTTGGCGACACGGACGGTATGGTCGTACCACTTGCCCTTGGTGCCGAGGATGGCCAGCTGGAAGTCCTCGTCCAGAGCCTCCACCGGGATGTCGAAGCCGTAGACCTCATCGGACAGGCCGTCGCTGTAGGTGACGGTGTCGGTGGTGGGCTGGAGCCAGTCCCCCTCGTGGGCCTCGGCATCAGTGGCCATGCCGACGTAGAGGTTGACGATCTTCTTGGAGGCGAGGCTGACGTGGAAGGTCATCTGACCGTCCTTCACAGTCAGGGTCCCCTTGCCGTCATTGGCCTCGTTGGCATGGAACATGGAGCTGTCGGTGTCAAAGTCGGCGGTGTAGACACCGTCGGGCAGAGCAGCCTCTGCCGCCGGTTCGGAAGCTGCCTCGCTCACGGCGGAGGAAGCCGCAGCCTCGGAGGAAGCGGCAGAGCTGGCCGGGGCGCTGGATGCGCCGCAGCCGGTGAGAGAACCAGCCAGCACAGCGCCAGCCAGCAGAAGAGCAAATTTATGGTTCAGTTTCATGATGATATACCTCGAAGTATCTATTTTACAGAAAAGATTATAACACGCAATGGCCCGAATTCAAAGCAGGCCGAAAAAGAAATTGCCCGAAAAGGCACTCCTTTCCGGGCAATCATAAACTTATGCTCAGCCGTTCAGGGAATCGACAGCGGCCTTGGTGTGTGCGACGTAGAGCTGCTGGATGTCAGCGACCTCGCCCAGACCGGCGATCTGGCAATCGACAGAATCGAATTCACCGGAGGCCTCGAACTGGCTCTTCCAGGAATCCTCATCGTCGCCAGCCATATCGTTGTTGGCGTGGTCACCTGCAACGACCATCAGGGGACGCAGGACGACCTTGGTGTAACCGGCGGCCTTGACAGCCTCGATGACATTCTCGCAGGCAGTCTCCTCAGGCTCGCCCTCGACGGTGCCGATGAAGACATTCTTGTAGCCCAGAGCCTCCATCTGAGACTGCATCTGGGTGTAGCTCACCTTTGCGGTGTGAGAGGTGCCGTGGCCCATGAAGACAAAAGCGGTGCCGTCCTCAGCAGCGGCGTCCAGACTGTCGAAACCGGCGGTCTTGACGGCCTCGGCGGTGATGGCCTTGGCGACAGCTTCCTTGTCGGCGTTGATGACGGTAGCATCGCTGCCCACCTCGCCCAGCAGAGGCTCGGCGATGGCGACGGACTCGAACTTATCGCGGTAGCTGTCCACCATCTCCATCATCTCGTCGTACTCAGCGCCATGCATCAGATGGGTGGGCTGGACGACCAGATTCTTCACGCCGTTGGCAACAGCGCGCTCCAGAGCTTGCTCCATGTTGTCGATCTTCTCGCCGTCACGGGCCTGCACATGGTTGATGATGATCTGTGCGGTGAAGGCGCGGCGGACAGACCAGTCGGGATATGCGGCCTGGATGGCGTCCTCGATGCCCTTGATGTCCGCTGCGCGGCTGTCGTTGAACGAGGTGCCGAAGCTGACGACCAGGATCTCGTTGTCGCCGATATTGTCCTCATTGCGGGGGTCGTCCTTGGAGGCGTCGCCGGTGTCGCGGCCAAAGTAATCGGGGTCAGCCTCTTCACCCTCGACCAGCTCCTTCTGGGCGTCGGTCAGGGCGTCCCATGCGGCCTTGGCGGCCTCGCACTGGGCGTCGGTGTTCTCGTTGCGCTCCTGCACATAGATGGCGTCGATGAGATCTGCCACATTCTTTGCTGCCATTTCATCGGCCTCCTCGCTGCTCACTTCGCTGGCGGCGGCAGAGCTTGCTGCGGCGCTGCTGGCAGCAGTAGAAGAAGATGCACCGCAGCCGGTGAGCACACCGGCACACAGGGCCAGTGCGGCGGCAGCGGCGGTGACGCGCTGCCAGTTCTTGTTGGTTGCCTTACGCATTGTTTGAGTCCTTTCTGTTGTGTGGAATGTACGTTTCCGATAGAAAGGGTACGAAACGGGGGCCAGCTCAAACGAAAAAAGAGCCTTTTCACCGCGCGGAAGGCACAGCAAAAAGACCCTTTGAACTTTCGGGCTTTTTGGTACGACCAATTCCTCGTGATCCGGAGCCGGACGCTCCTGTACCAACAGCGGGCAGGTTTCCTGACTGAAAGCTCACCGCCCGCTGCCGCCTTCCCAGAGGCAAAGCCTCCAGTGACCGGCGCTGAGCGCCAAGGCAGCGGACTCCCTTATTACAGTGACGAGATCGCGCGGGACTCGCACCCGCTTCCCTTTTACCCTCCCGACCAGGGACGAAGCCCCGGCAGCAGGCACCTGCTGTTTTCTATTCAGACGAGGTGAAGTATATCACACTCCGCCCTAAAATGCAATATCTCAGCCCTCCTGCGGCACGGTCCAGACCATGCCCAGCGCTTCGAGCTTTGCGATGCGCTCTGCCGTCAGCTTTTTCTCGGCACAGGCGTAGTTTTCGCGCATCCGGCGGACCCAGTCGCCGAGGCAGAAGCCGTCTTCGGTCTTATAGTTCACCGGCACCAGCAGATTGCCGTGGGCGGCGCAGTACTCTTCGGCACGGCGGAACGCCCCGGCCCACTTGGCCTCCCGGGCGTCCCACTGCATCCCGATGGCATCCAGCAGAGCGATATGCTCCGGCGTCACCTGGAACGAGCCGGGCCGGGCCTTGCGGGCAGCCCGGAGGTTCGAGATCCAGACGCCCAGACGGAAGCCGTTCTCGTCTACGTATCCGGCAGGCACGAGGAGACTGCCCTTCTTCTCGGCGTAGAGCCTGGCGCTCTGGTAGTTGTCCAGCCAGTTCTGCTCCCGCACGCTGCACGCGGGCGACACCGGGGCGCTGAGGCGTCGGCCTTTTTCGCCCTTGAACAGCTCTTTCAGGGCCGCGCGGCGCTTGGCGGAAAGCTTTTTGCCCTCCCGCAGCATCTGCTTCTGACGGGACAGCCAGCTGCCCAGCCAGATGCCGTCCTCCGTCCGGTACTGGGCCGGAACGGCCAGACTGCCGTGCTCCTTTTTGTATTCCACGGCCAGCTCGTAGCGGTGCTGCCACGAGTCGGTCTTTTCCCAGTTCATGCCCAGCTCGTCCAGCAGAGCTTTCCGCTCCGGCGTCACCCGGGCGCTGCTGCGCTCGGGATTCTGCCATGCGTACCGCTGACGGGACACCCACTTGCCCAGCAGAATGCCGTCTTCGTCGATGTACTCGGTGGAAACGTCGAGGTTCCCGTGGGCGGCGTGGTACTTCACGGCGGCCTCGTAGGCGGTCTGCCACTTGCGGTCATTCCGGTTCGTCCAGTCCACTCCCAGCGCTTCCAGCTTTTCGATTTGGGCGTCGGTCAGCACACCTTCTTTATAAGCGGCACGCTGACTGCCCAGCCAGACGCCCAGCGCCATGCCGTCCGGCGTGACATACTTGACGGGAATTTCCAGCGTGTGATTTTCCAGATAATACTGGACGGCGGCGGCATAGCTCTTCTCCCAGAGGATGCTGCCGGTGTCCCACACCATGCCCAGTGCCTCGAGGCGCTCGACGCGGTCTGACGGCAGATTCCCGCCCAGATAACGCTGGCGGTTATAGACGATCCACTCGCCCAGCGCAAAGCCGTCCTTATCCTTATAATGAACCGGCACCAGCAGGTCGCTGTGGCTGCCGCGGTACCGCCGGGCCGAAGCACAGCCGTTCTCCCACGCCAGCTCGAGCCGCTTTTTCCAGTTCATGCCGATCTTGTCCAGCCGGGCGGCCTGCGCGGCGGTGAGGCGTCCCTTTTTCTTTCCGGCCCGGACAAGGCGCTGGTTTTCCAGCCAGCGGCCCACGGCCACGCCCCCGAAGCTGTAGGAGCGAGGCACGTCCAGCGTCTTTCCCTCTGCCGTCATCTGCTTTGCGGCGGCATAATAGCGCTCCCAGTCGGAGTCCAGCGCGCGGCGGAGCTGCCGGTAAGCCCGGCGGCAGGCAGAAAGGGGTTCTTCCAGCGGGAAGGCTTCTGCCCCCGCCGCGCTGCACTCCTTCCGCAGCTGCTGCACACAGGTCAGCGCCTCAAAGGCCGCGCTCAGCTCTGCCACCGGCACACTGCCGCAGGCCGCAAGGGCGCGGGCCAGCATCTGCCGGTATGCGGTCGGTTCAGCGCTGCGGCGCACCAGCACCACGCCCGAGATCCCGGCCAGAGGAGCCTGCACCGCCGGGCCGTTGGCACAGACCAGCAGCCGGAGGGTGGCCGCTTCATCGGCCGCAAAGCCTTCTGCATCCTTATAAATATGTGTTCCTGCACCAAACAGCTTCTCGGCCTGCTCTGCGGTCTGCACCGCCGCTGCATCATCCTCGCAGAGGACAAGATACCGCCCGGCAGCATCCGGGAGCCACTGCGCCAGCAGCTGTTCCACCGGCGGAAGCTTTTCTACGGCGAGGCTCAGAGCCTGATATTTCTCGGCGTTGGGGTCAGGGCAGCCCGGCAGATGGAGGTTCTTCACCTCAGCACGGAGGCGGGCCATCGCATCTTCCAGCGGCCAGAGCAGGGCCGTATAGGAGGCCGGCATGGGCAGCAGACCCTCGGCCATCGCCCCGCCCAGCGCCAGCGGCTCCACAATGGCGTCGGCCAGCATCTCCTCGGCAGCGCGGCAGCTGTCGCCCGGAGCGTCCGGCTCCCCCAGAGCCAGCAGCTTTGCCCCCGGGCAGAGGCGGAACAGAGGCTGGACGCAGTCGGTCCAGTCCTTTGCGCTCATCTCCCTCCAGCCGTCCAGCACCAGCAGGCCGGGCCGGAACTCAGCCAGCGCCACCCAGCCCAGCGCATTCTGCACGGCCAGCTGCTCGCAGCTCATCAGCCGCACCCGGCCGCCCAGCGTCCGGCCCAGCCGCTTTGTCAGGGCGCGGCGCAGCTCCAGACGGGCAGCGCAGGACACCACCCAGAGCACGCGCATCTCGGGGTGGGCGTCCAGCAGCTCCCACACGATGCAGCCCTTGCCCGTACCCGCCGGGCGCACCAGCGCAGCACAGTTTTTCTGCTGCAGTCCAGCCTCCGCTGCACGGCAGGCTGTTTCATTTGAATCATCTACCAAAATCGACATATCTTATCCTTTCTGCCCCTTCCGAGGGTTCAGAAATTCGCTTTTTCTGCAAAAAAGAAACGCGCCTGCGCAAAGCTGGCTTTCCTGCCTGCGCTGCGCCTGCGTTTTTCTGCAAAAATGTTACTTTCATGCTCTATTTTTATCATAAAAGTTTATTTCTTGTCAAGATGATTTGCACAGATTTTTCCAAATAATTTTACATTCCCTTTTTCCGGAAATTCCGGGACCGTTCCCTGCCGCCCGTTGACGACGGGGACAGTTGGTGGTAGACTTTTTTCATCGGCTCCCCTTTTGGCGGGAGACTCCCCTATTTATGATATGTGAGGTAATCGATATGAACATCATCAGCACCGAAAAAGCTCCCGGCGCCATCGGCCCCTACTCTCAGGGCTACACCGTGGGCGGTCTCGTCTTCACCTCCGGCCAGATCCCGGTAGACCCCGCCACCGGCGCAGTCGCCGAGGGCATCGCCGCACAGGCTGACCAGAGCTGCCGCAATGTGGGCGCTATCCTCGAAGCTGCCGGCGTGGGCTTTGACAAGGTGGTCAAGACCACCTGCTTCCTGGCCGACATCGCCGACTTTGCCGCTTTCAACGAGGTGTACGCCAAGTATTTCACCTCCAAGCCCGCCCGCAGCTGCGTGGCCGTGAAAGACCTGCCCAAGGGCGTGCTCTGCGAGATCGAAGCCATCGCTGAGGCTTAAGCCGCCTTTTCAGCACAAAGAGGGGCCGTCTGCACTCCATTCCGGGTGCGGACGGCCCCTTTTGTCTGTCTTCGATTCCAGTTTTTCATGCTGGCTAACTTTCCCAGCCGAAGAAATTGACTTCGTTTTTTGCTTTTGTTACAATAGAATCGAACTGTTGTAAAAGATTTCCGGTCAAATTTGAAAGAGAGGTCCCTGCCCATGTCCAATTCCCGTGTTGAAAGCCACAGCCGCGCCGAATTGCGCAACAAGATCATCAGCACAGCCACCCTGCTCGAGATCCTGTTGTCCGGCCTCGTCCTCATCGGCCTGCTGCTGTCGATGGTGCCGCTGCTGCAGTGGATGCCCGGCCTGCTGTTCGACGGCAACGACGTCGAGGTGAGCATCTTCTTACAGCGGGCGCTGGACATCGTCATCGGCATCGAGTTCATCAAGATGCTGGCCAAGCACAGCCCCGGTTCCAGCCTCGAAGTGCTGCTCTACGCCATCGCCCGCCACATGGTGGTGGGGCACGAGTCCGCCATGGAGAACCTGCTGAGCGTGAGCGCCATCGCCCTCATCTTCATCGTGCGGAGGTTCTTCTTCGTGCCGGCCTTCGGCGCTCATCTGCCCGACGGCCACCCCGCACCCGACCTTTCCCCCAGCCAGAGCGGCATCCCGTCAGAGGAATTCGCCTCCCGGCTACGCAAGCACCTGCATCATGACGACACCGACACGGAGCTTGAAGTCGCCATCGAAGACCCCAAGTACGAGGACAACACCGACACGCTGCTGGAAGCAGACCCGAAATGAGCCTGACAACGTAAAATGCCCCGCAGGACGCTCGTTGAGAGCTGCCTGCGGGGCATTTTTTATGCTTAGTTGCTCTTGTGCTTCTGGCCGAAACGGTACTCCTTGCCGTCCCGGATGCGCTGGATGTTGGAGCGGTGCATCCAGATGACCATGCCGCCCATGATGGCAGCGCCGACGGTGCAGACCACCACGTCCCGGGTCGGCAGGCCGCGCATGAGGCTGTACACCAGCGTCAGGACCGGGTAGGCCGAGGCCATGGTGATGCTGCCCAGCGACACCATGCCGGTGGGAACCAGGCAGACAAGGAAGATGAGTGCCAGCACCGGCAGCAGCACCGGCTGGACTGCCAGAATGGCACCGGCAGCCACCAGCACACCCTTGCCGCCCTTGAAGCCGAAGTAGATGGGCTTGGAGTGGCCCACCACGGCGAGGATGGCGGCGAGGTAGACGCCCAGATAGGGCGAGACGGCAGCGTCGGCGGGCAGATGGCCGAACAGCCACCGGCCAAGGCAGACGGCCACGACGCCCTTGAGCACATCGCCCACCGCCGTAAGGGCAGCGGCTTTCTTGCCGAAGGTGCGCAGCATGTTGGTCATACCGGCAGCGCCCGAGCCGTGGGTGCGGACGTCGTCATGGTACAGATACTTGCTGACGAGGATGCCGGTGTCCACGCTGCCCAGCAGATAGGCTTCGGCAGCGACCGCCAGCACAATGAGAAATGCGGTCATAGAACCAGTCTCCCTTCCTTATACGTCCTTCGCGCCCACCTCGCCGGAGCCGCGCTCACGCACGACAAGGCGGATGGGGGTGTGCTCCAGACCAAAGTTCTCGCGGATCTGGTTGATGATATACCGCTGATAGCTGAAGTGGAACAGGTGCTTTGCGTTGACGAAGGCCACGAACGTCGGCGGACGGGTGGAAGCCTGGGTCAGGTAGAAGATCTTCAGGCGGCGGCCCTTGTCGCTGGGCGGCTGCATCCGAGCGGTGGCACGGGCCAGCATCTCATTCAGCACACCGGTGGGCACACGGGCGCCGTTCTGGCTGTCCACGTCGCGGATGAGCTGCAACAGCTTGTTGACGTTGTAGCCGGTCTGAGCCGAGATGAAGATGATGGGAGCGTAGCCCATGAAGCTGAAGCACTCGGCATAGCCCCGGCGCTGCAGTTCCATGGTGTTGGTCTCCTTGCCCTCCACGGCGTCCCACTTGTTGACGACGATGATGCAGGCTTTGCCCTGGTCGTGGGCGTAGCCTGCCACCTTGCTGTCCTGCTCGGTGAAGCCGACGGTGGCGTCCACGAGGATGAGTGCCACGCGGCTGCGCTCGACAGCAGCCAGTGCGCGGACGACCATGTAGCGCTCGAGGCCGTCGGTGATGTTGCTGCGCTTGCGCAGACCGGCGGTATCGGTGAAGATGAACTTGCCGTAAGCGTTGTCCACGGGGGTGTCGATGGCGTCGCGGGTGGTGCCGGCCTCGTTGGCCACGATCATGCGGTTCTCACCGAGGATGCGGTTGGTCAGGCTGGACTTGCCCACATTGGGGCGGCCAATGATGGCGACGGGGATGCGATCTTCCTCCACGACGGTCTCGCTGAAATCGAGGTGGGCGCAGACGGCGTCCAGCAGGTCGCCGGTGCCGTGGCCGTGGACGGACGAGATGGGCATGACTTCGTCGAAGCCGAGGTTATAGAACTCGTAGAGCTCCATGGGGGTCTCGCCCACGTTGTCGCATTTGTTGACGGCGAGGATGATGGGCTTGTGGCTGCGGCGCAGCATATGGGCCACGTCCTCGTCGGCGGCGGTCAGGCCGTTGCGCACGTCCACCACCATGATGATGCAGTCGGCGGTGTCGATGGCGATCTGGGCCTGCTCGCGCATGTGGGCCAGAATGCCCTCGGTGGCCTTGGGCTCAATGCCGCCGGTATCCACCAGCAGGAACTCGTGGCCGCTCCACTCGCAGTTGGCGAAGATGCGGTCGCGGGTGATGCCCGGGGTATCCTCCACGATGGCCAGACGCTGGCCGCAGAGCTTATTGAACAGGGTGGACTTGCCCACGTTGGGGCGGCCCACCACAGCAACGATCGGTTTGCTCATAGGGGGTTCCTCCTTTCACAAAAGGGGTAAAATTACGGTCTTCTCCGGCGGGCGATATGCAGGCCGCTGCGCAGCAGGGCCTTGGCCTCGTCGCCGCCGCTGGTGGGCAGGACTTCCACCTTCACGCCGAGCCGCTGGCCCAGCTGCTCGATGGTCATATCATCGAGGAAGGTGTCCTTCTCCTCCCGCAGCATCACGGCAGGCACGCCCAGGGTGCCGCTGGACAGCCGGCCCTCGCACTGAGCGATGATGTCGGTCGCCGTGACGAGGCCCGCCACGCCGACGTTGCCGCCGAAGAAGTTGTTTTTGATGGGATGCACTTTTACTTCTATCATGGGGTACTGGCGGCGCAGCTCGTCCATCATCTCGGTGATGAGGGGCGCGGCCATGGTGCCGGTGACGACATCCATCTTTTTGGTGCCATAGATGCGGTGGGGCTTTTCCAGCTCGGCCAGAAATTCCTCCCGGAAGAGGCTCATCATGCCCACGCCGTTTTCCAGCTGGTCGTAGTCCTCATAGAACTCCGGCTCCGGGATGGGGCGGCCGGCCTTGAGGTACCACTCATCGCTGGGGTAGATGATGCGCTTGCCGTGGCGGCGCTTGCACTCGTCGCCGAACTCTTCCATGATGTCGATGACGGCGGCGCTGGTCTCAGCGTCGTAGGGCGTCTGCTTGAAGAGGTTCTGGCGGTAATCCGTCACGCCGCAGGGGACTGCCGCCACGCTCTGCACCATCGGGGTCAGCTCCAGCAGGTCGGTGAGGGTGCGGCGCAACTCGTCGCCGTCGTTGATGCCCCGGCAGAGCACCAGCTGGCAGTTGACGGCGATGCCGCCCTCCACCAGGCGGGGCAGGTACTTCAGCACCTCGCCGCCCCGTTTATTCGCCAGCATCCGCACGCGAAGCTGGGGATTGGTGGTGTGGACCGAGATGTTGATGGGCGAAATATGCATCTTGATGATGCGGTCGATCTCGTGGTCCTGCATATTGGTCATGGTGATATAGTTGCCGAACAAAAAGGACAGGCGCTCGTCGTCGTCCTTGAAATAGAGGCTCTCACGCATTCCCGGGGGCAGCTGGTCAATGAAGCAGAACATGCAGTGGTTGGAGCAGGAGTGCTTCTGGTCGCCCAGATAGGTGGAGAAGTCGCAGCCGAAGGGGCCGCGCTCTTCCCGCCGGACGTCCCACTCCCGGATGCCGTCCGCCACTCTCGCTTTGAGGTGGAAGCTCTTGCTGTCGGTATAAAAATCATAGTCCAGCGTGTCGTTCAGCTCGTTGCCGTCCACGCTCAGCAGCTCGTCGCCGCCAGCGAGGCCGAGGGCTTCCGCCTCGCTGCCCGCGTCCACGCGGTCGATCCTGATGGCCATGCTTTCACCTCACAATTTCGTTTTCAAGACAAAGCAAGAAGGGGAAGGCATTGCGCCCTCCCCTTCTGTACATAACACCAATGTGCCACCAATTCTGCGCAAATTAGCCCTTCTTGATGACTTCCTCGCCCTTGTAGTAACCGCAGTTGCCACATGCCTGGTGGGGGAGCTTCAGAGAGCCGCAGTTGCTGCACTTGACCAGTGCGGGGGCCTCCAGCTTCCAAACATTGCTGCGACGCTTGTCGCGGCGGGCCTTGGAAAGATGTCTCTTAGGTACTGCCATATTTTTGCACCTCCTTGATGGGTTTCTCAGTTCAGCAGTGATTTGAGTATCGCTAGCCTTGCGTCTGCGGGTTCGGCCTCAGCTTCTGCCGGAGGGCAGGTACATTCGGCCATCTTCTTCCCGCACCGGGGACACAAGCCCGGGCAGTCAGCGCTGCAAAGCAGCACCGTCGGTATCTGGAACATGAATTCCTGACAGAGCCATTCGTCCACATCCAAATGTCCTTTTTCGTTGAGGGGCAGGTCGAAATCCGGGTCGTCCAGATCGCGCTCCCTGACCGTCCACTCTGCTTGCACCGTCTCTTCCCGTTCGACAGGGTCGAGGCAGCGGGCGCACTCTCCGTGCACCAATGCGTTTGCCCGCAGCGTCATCCGGATCTCCTCGCCATCCGGCACCGCCTCAAAGCGGGCCGTCACAGGCTGCTCGATCCTTGCACCGGCAAAATCCTTTGCAGACAAATCACACTGAAACTCTGCGGTGTAAGGCTTCGTGCCGGATACGATAAACTTTCTCAGGTCAAATTGCATAGTACACCTCATAAAAGGCTGCTTTGTTAGTATAGCGCCAACCCAGCCCTTTGTCAACACCAAAACAGGCAGAAAACCGAAAAAATTTCAAATTCTCCGGTTTCCTGCCTGTCTGGGATGCTTCAAATCAGAAATTTCAGAGTTATTTTACAGGTACTTCTTCACATCGTGGGGCAGAGCAGCCTCGTCAGCGCTGACAGTGACGGTGACCTTGATGGAGTCGCCGGCGGCAGCAGCGATCTCGTCCAGAACGACGCCCAGACGGTTGATGTCGTGATCCAGCACCTTCAGGATGCCGTCGATGTACAGGTCAGTGATGTCATAATTGCTTGCCAGCAGGCCGGCCACGAAGCCGTACAGCATCTCGCCGCCGGCGATCTTGTACTCGTCCAGGTCGATGAGACGGGCGGCGTTGGGGACCTCATAGGTCAGCTTCATGCCCTTCTCGACGACAACGACGTTGCCCTTGGAGGTCTTGACCGAATCGTTGATCATGTCGATCATAGCCTTGGTCTTACCGGAGCCTTTGGTGCCAACAATCAGTTTAATCATAGTTCTGTCCTCCTGTATTTTCCACGCCTCACGGCGGGAGATCGTTTTTTGTTCCGCTTGCTCTTACTTCAGCTTTGCTTCCAGCTCGGCGGTCAGGTTCTCATAACCCGGCTTGCCCAGCAGAGCGAACATGTTCTTCTTATAGCTCTCGACGCCCGGCTGGTTGAAGGGGTTGACGCTCAGCAGGTAGCCGCTGCAGGCGCAGGCACGCCAGAAGAAGTAGATGAGGTAACCCACATTATAAGCGGACAGGTCGTCCACCTCGATGACCACCTCCGGCACGCCGCCGTCGGTGTGGGCGAGGATGGTGCCTTCCATGGCCTTGCGGTTGACCACGCTCATGTTCTGGTCAGCCAGGAAGTTCAGGCCGTCGAAGTTGCCCTCCAGCTTGTCGATGAAGAGGTCCTGTGCGGGCTTCTTGACATCCACGATGGTCTCGAACATGGTGCGGGAGCCTTCCTGGATGAACTGACCCATGGAGTGCAGGTCGGTGGAGAAGATGCAGCTTGCGGGGAACAGACCCTTGTTGTCCTTGCCCTCGCTCTCACCGAACAGCTGCTTGTACCACTCGTTCATGAGGGTGAAGTTCGGCTCATAGCACTCGAGGATCTCGATGCTCTTGCCCTTGCGGTACAGGATGTTGCGGATGGCCGCATACTTGTAGGCGTCGTTGTCGGGGCTGAGCACGGAGAAGCGCTCCATAGCGTCGGCTGCGCCCTTCATGACGTCGTCGATGCTGATGCCGGCAGCAGCGATGGGCAGCAGGCCCACAGCGGAAAGCACGGAGTAGCGGCCGCCGACATCGTCGGGGACGACGAAGGTGGGCCAGCCCTGCGCGTCAGCCAGCTGCTTGAGGGTACCCTTGGCGCGGTCGGTGGTGGCGTAGATGCGTTTGTTGGCTTCTTCCACGCCCATCTCGTCTTCCAGCAGCTTGCGCAGCACACGGAAAGCCAGAGAGGTCTCGGTGGTGGTGCCGGACTTGGAGATGACGTTGATGGAGAAGCGCTTGCCCTTGCACAGCGCGATGATGTCATTCAGATAGGTGGGGCTGATGCTGTTGCCGCAGAAGTAGATCTTCAGGCCGTTGTCCAGCTCGTTGTGGTACATACCCTTGACGGCCTCGATGACGGCGCGTGCGCCCAGATAACTGCCGCCGATGCCGGCGACCACCAGAACGTCGGAATCCTCACGGATCTTGGCAGCAGCTGCCTTGATGCGCTCGAACTCTTCCTTATCATAATCACGGGGCAGATACATCCAGCCCAGGAAGTCGCTGCCGGGGCCGTTCTTGGCTTCCAGCGTCTTGTGCGCGGCCTCTACCTGGGGGTAGATGGCCTTGTATTCCTCTTCGTTGATGAAACTGGAGAGGTGCTTTGTATTCAGAGCGAGACTCATTCTATCAAAACCTCCAAAACATTTTACGGGCTCTTTGCCCGGCGAGGGTTTTTCTTGGTATAAGTGTACCGTTCCCGCCGGGCAAAGTCAAGGCCAAAATCCTCGCTTTTCATACAATTTTAATAGTGTTGTTTTGTATGCTCTTACATCTTTTATACAAACGTCCAAGCCATTCTTTGCCCTCGCTGACCGTTTTTGACCGGTAGTGCGCAATTTTCGGTCATGCCGCGCCGGTGAGGCTCTGCCACAGCAGGCCGATGGCGTCCCGGACAGTCATCCTCGGCGCATCGGCGGCAGCACGCACTTCGTACTCTTCCAGAAGTGCTTCGCCCTGATAGACCGCGGCTTTGCCCAGCGTCTGGCCCTGCTCCACCGGGGCTTCCAGCTCCTCGGGCAGGGTCAGCTCGGTATGCAGGGACGCCCCGCTCCCCTTCTCCACCAGCACCATCTCCGGCAGGGCCGAGTAATCCAGCGGGACGCTGCCCGCCGCGCTGCCTTTGACCGTGATCTGGAGCGGCTGTGCCTCGAGTTTTGGCAGCGGCGCGGCCTCATAGGCCCCGAAGCCGTAGTCCAGCAGAGTCGTGGCGGCGTCGAAGCGGTCGGCGCTGGACGGTGCGCCCAATATCACCGCGATGAGGGAAAGGCCGTTCCGGGTGGCGCTGGCCGAGATGCAGATGCCCGCGCCGCCGGTGGTGCCGGTCTTGAGGCCGGTGATCCCCTCATACCGGCGGAGAAGCTTATTCGTATTGACCAGCTGGGTCGCCCCGCCCCGGAGGGTATCCGTCCAGATGCCGGTGTAGTGCAGCACCTCGGGGCAGGTGTTCAGGATGGTGCGGCTCATGGCGGCCACATCCCGGGCCGTGGAGAGATGGCCTTCGGCGTCCAGCCCGCAGGCGTTGCGGAAAGACGTCTGCTCCATCCCCAGCGAGGCGGCCCGGGCGTTCATCTGTTCCACGAAGGCCGGCTCACTGCCGCCCACCAGCTCGGCCACGGCCACTGCCGCGTCGTTGGCAGAGGAAACGCAGATCGCCTTTATCATCTCGTCCAATGTAAAGTGCTCCCCCGGCTCCAGCCAGATCTGACTGCCGCCCATGTGGTAGGCGTGCTCACTCACCGGCACCGGCGTCTCCATGGTCAGCCGCCCGTCGTGGACAGCCTCGAAAGCAAGCAGCAGGGTCATCACCTTGGTGATGGAGGCGATGGGGACCCGCTCGTCGGCGTTCTTCTCGTAGAGGACCCGTCCGCTCCCCTGCTCAATGAGGATGGCAGCGCGGCAGTTGAGGTCGAGCTGAGGCGCGGCGGCTGCAGTCGGCAGCAGAATTCCTTCTGCCGCTTCCTCGACGTCGGCGCTGACGGCCCGCTCTTCCGGGTGCATGACAGCCCGCAGGCCCACGCCCTCCGCCGTCCCAAGGGCCAGTGCAAACAGCCAGAAACAGAGCACGGCTGCGCAGAGCACCGCAAAATTCTTTCGTTCCATCCCTTGTCCCTCCCCGCAATGTCTGTCTGATTGCATTCTATGCAAAAAAAGAGGCCGGAATGCTCTTTTCTCCCCGGGAAAAATCTGCTATAATAGGATGGTTTATTATAAGGTAATAACCTCTCCGTCTGCTTCGCAGCCAGCTTCCCCGACAGGGGAGCCAAATCGGAGAGGTTTTGGAAAGGACACCCCATGCGAGTTTGTTTTTATACCCTTGGCTGCAAGGTCAACTTAAATGAGACCGGTGCGCTGGAACAGATGTTCCGCTCCGCCGGTTTCACCATCGTGCCGGAGGGCGAAGAGGCCGACGTCTTTGTGGTGAACAGCTGCACCGTCACCAACTTCGGCGACCAGAAGAGCCGCAAGTGGCTCCGCCGGGCCAAGCGCGAGAACCCCGGCGCCGTTACCGTCCTCACCGGCTGCTACCCGCAGGCTTTCCCCGAGGAAGCGGCCCAGTTCATGGAGGCCGACCTGGTCTGCGGCAACGGCGACCGGAAAGCCATCCTCGATAATGTGCTCAAGCTGCTGGACGGCCACGAGCGCATCGTCGCCATCGCCCCCCACGCGAAGGGCGAGCGGTTCGAGGAGCTGCCGGTGGAGCGGTTCGAGACCCACACCCGCGCCTTTATTAAAGTAGAGGACGGCTGCAACCGTCAGTGCGCCTACTGCGTCATCCCCCGCGCCCGCGGCCCGGTGCGCAGCCGCTCGGAAGAGAGCATCCTCGCCGAGCTGCGCCAGCTGGCCGCTTCCGGCTACCGGGAAGTGGTGCTCAGCGCCATCTCCCTGCCCAGCTACGGCCTCGACACCGGCACCAACCTCGTGGAGCTGGTGGAGAAGTGCGCCCGGGTGGAGGGCATCGAACGCATCCGGCTGGGCAGCCTTGACCCCGATATGCTGACCCCCGAATACATCACCCGGCTGGCGGCAGTGGACAAGCTCTGCCCCCAGTACCACCTGAGCCTGCAGAGCGGTTGCAGCGCCACCCTGCGCCGGATGCGCCGCGTCTATACCGCCGAGCAGTACGCCGAGGTTGTCCGCCAGCTCCGCGCCGCCTACGGTGACCGCCCGGTGAGCTTCACCACCGACTGCATCTGCGGCTTCCCCGGCGAGACGGAGGAAGATTTCCGGGAGAGCTGCGCGTTCCTGAAGGAGATCGGCTTCCTGAAAGTCCACGTCTTCCCCTACTCCCGCCGCAGCGGCACCCCCGCCTACGACTTCCCCGACCAGGTCCATGAGCGCGAAAAACAGGCCCGCAGCCGGGAGATGAACGCCATCGCCGAGGACATCCGCCGCGAGGTGCTGGCCGGCTGCGAGGGCAGCGAGGACGACGTTCTGCTGGAGACTCCCCTCTCCGGCACCCTCTTCACCGGCTACACCCGGCTGTATGTTCCCGTCGTGGTCTCGGCCCCGGGCCATAAGAGCGGCGAGATCGTCCATGTCCGGCTAGGCAGCTACGACGGCGAGCGTGTCCGGGCCGAGATGGTGTAAGTCTTAGCCGGTTCTTTGCCGTTTTGTATAAATCCATTTGTTCGCATTTGTGCAAGATGTACCAGTTGTGAATTTCATAACAAATTTTGAGCTTTTCTCTTTTCTTCCCGAAGGGTTTATGCTACAATAAAAGTGGATTATTCGGGGCATCCGGCTGTTTGCAGCAGCCCAGTACCAAATGCCCCGGAGAAAAGCCGCGTCAGAGCGGTTTTTTGTTCTGTTGTTTCAAAGCAAGGAGAGATTGGAATGAGTTTCAGAGGAATCAACACGACGGTCATCCAGATCCGCCGCCAGGTCTTTACCGAGGTGGCACGGATGGCCTACGCCAACGTCAAGGGCGAGCAGGCCAACCACCTGATGCGCAAGATCCCTTACACCATCATCCCCGGTGAGGAAGGCAAGCTCCGCAAGGACATCTTCCTTGAGCGCGCCATCGTCGAGGAGCGCGTTCGTCTGGCCATGGGCCTGCCCACCCGCCGCATGGACGAGCACAACAGCGTCGTCT
>OLPS01000540.1_pt1 | contig 47617 bp, 30 predicted proteins | sample 1673071 | NCBI WGS metagenome assembly OLPS01 (sample SAMEA3136752, study PRJEB25190) | human gut metagenome | reverse complement strand
GGGCGACCTATCTTTGGCGTTGGAGCACGGGCGGCGCACCGACTACGGGCGCTCCATATTGGGGACGATGCTGCCTTCGGTCACCGCATGCACGGCCAGGCGCATGATGTTGTCGTAGCCGGTCTTGCTCAGAATCTCCGAAATGCGGCGCTTGATGGTGCCCTCACTCATAAACAGTTCGGCCGCGATCTCGCGACGGCTCTTGCCCTCGCAGGCGAGGCGCAAAATCGACAGCTCGACATCGTCGAGTGCCGCCGTACCCGAAAAAATGCTCTCGGGCGGCTTGGGAAACGTGCAATAGCCCGCCAGCGTAGAGCGCATCACGGCGAACAGCTCGTCGATACCGACGTTCTTGTACACAAAGCTATCGACGCCCGCCTCGCGAGCCTGATCGACAAAGGTGATCTCGGGCATGCCGGTCATGATAATGATGCGGCACTCGGGCAGCTGCTCCTTGATGCGCGCCGCCGCCACGATGCCGTTTGAATCGTGTTCGGTGCACACGTCCATCAGTATCATGTCCGGGCGCTCCTTGAGCGCGGCACCCAAGGCCTCGGAGGCATCGGCGATGGCGGAAACAACGGTCATATCGGGCTGATCGCCAACGGAGCGCGCCAGGCTCTCGCGCAGGATGGCCTGGTCTTCGACTATAAGGACGCGGATCATGAACTTCTCCTTTGGACCGTGGCGTTGGCGTTAAGCGGAATGGATACCGTAAGCGTAAAGGGCGGGGCGGCGTGGACCTCTAGACTGCCACCCAGATCTTGCGCGACATGCCTCATACCTGGGATACCCGTTCCCTCGCGATACGATACGGGGGCCGGGGACCCGTCGTTAGAAATCGCCATGCGCGCGACGGCTCCAGCATCCGCCCCCTCCTGCCACAGACGCACGTGGACCCGATGCGCCTGCGCATGCTTGGTGGCATTGGTCGAGGCCTCGCGAATAATCTGCAAAAATGCGGCGGCGACACGCGCGTCCTCAGGCAGCGCACCCTCAACATCGATCTGCACACTCACCAGGCCAAAAGCATGGACGATATCACCCAGCTGCTCTGCAGGCTCGCTAGCACCGCCACTGCGCAAATCGGCGGCGATTGAGCGCAGCAACGGGTCAATCTGCTCGAGCGACTCATCGTCCAGACGCCCTTCCTCCAAATAGCGATGAAGAATGGACAGGCGCTGCCCGATCACGTCGTGCACGCGGGCACGCATACGCAGGTAGGCCGCATTGTCGGCAACCTTTTTAACTTCTTCGATCTGGGCCTGGAGTTCTTGGCCCGCAAGCTCAAGCAGGTGGTTGGCTTGCGCCAGGCGGTCGTAGGCGTGTGCGTATTCCGTCACGTCCAGGCCGATAATGCGCTCAAAGGGGCGGCCCGAAACCATAACCTCGTCGTGCACAAATAGGCGAATCTCGGCGGGAGAAATCTCGATCACGGCGCGAGCATCACCAAAACGGTCCAAGTTAATCCGCACACGGTTCCTACTGCTTTCGGGCATTTGCATGCTAAGCTTGCGCAGGTCGTTCCATGTGCCGCTCATGTCACCTAGATCGGTGGGCATATGAAGTTCCACCAGGTTTTTGCGCATGCAGCGGTTCATGAGCAGCGGACGGCCCCTCGGGTCCAGATACAGGATGCCCACGGGAATCACGTTGATGGTCTCGATCGTCGAGAACGCGGTGATATCCTCCTGGCGGTTACGGACGTCCATCAAGAGCGCCGCGATGGAACGGAACAGGAAGAACGCTCCCTCTGCGATAAGGACAACGGTCCACGCCGAGCCCATGGCAAAAACCACCGGCGGTGTAACGGCGACAACAAGCAGCAGCTCGACCAGCATGACGGGGCGACGATAGCGCACCATAAGTACCACGCCATAGGCAAAGATTGCGGCATTGAGCCACAACGCTCCGCCCATTGCCCTGGCGCAAACGTCAAGCGGCGCCACCAGATACGAGCCAGACGACGCGAATAAGATGAGCGCCGAAATCATCAGGTGAAGCACAAGACTCGCCTCGTAGGCGCAAATCACCTTACGGTTATAGGACGAGCGGCGCGATGCGATGAGCGGGACGTGGATCGTCTGCAGGCACGCAGCCAGGGCAAAGACAACATCGAGCGCAACGATTTGGGGAAGAATGAGCGAAATCTGCATCGTCACTCACCCGCCCTCGGCATCAAGACGATCATGCGCAGCTGGCCGGGCTCGCCCTCAAGGCGGTATGCCACGTTGCGCCCTTGCAGAGCGCTTTCGAGCTCTTGCGCAGCGGGCGTCTGCGAAAGATCTTCATCATCGTTGGAAAAAAGCGTGGCGCGCAGCTCGACACTGCATCGGTCATGGTCGCCCAAGTGATACATAAGCGCCGGATGGTCGGTGGTGTAGGCAAAAAACGCAAAGTCATACACGCAGTCGTACAGGGCGCTTACCGTACTGGCATGCAACGGGCGCCGTATGGCGATAATCGAGGCGCAGTCGATATCGATGGTGCGCAGGTCACTTGCGAGCTCGTTGGCAATGAGCTGAATGCGGTCGCGATCAAAACCGCTCTCCCCGTGCTGTGCCAACGTGAGCGACCCCTTGCGCTTGCAATAGGCGACGAGCATCTTGGCGCGCTGCAGCATGCGGTAGCGCTCGTGCGAAGACGCTTCGTCGGTCAACGGCGGCAGCGAGCTCAGCAGGTCGTACATCCCTTCGAGCGCGCGGGCAAGCGCTTGGTCCACGTCTTGGATCAACAAGGTCTCGGCCTCTTGATCTGCCAGGTGCGTCTTAAGGTCGTAGTCGGCGGCGAGCAGCTCGTTTTGACGCTGCAACTCCATGCGACGATGCGCCAGTTCACGGTTAAGCTCGTTGAGCTCCGACACGTCTTGGGCAAGCAGGGCCGATCCGCCCAGCAGTGGAAAGGCACGGTACATTACATCGGGATCGGACGCCACGGCAAAGGCATGGGCGCGGCCGTGCTCCTGGACCCGCAACTCCTCGCGCACGCCCACCGGCATTGGCTTTGACACTGGCGTGGCATAGACTTCCTGCAGGTCGCGCGTTAGAACTTTGAGGTCAAGCGGCAAGGTGTCGAAGATGCCGGTGATGTCGTGATACGACGGAATGACACCGCAATCGAGACAGATTTCCATCGCCACCACGCACAGGACGCAATAGACGAGCGAAAAGTTGAGCCTCCATGCCCAGGGCACGCGCAACGCATACGAGATGGCAAAGAATGCGCCACCCAGCAGTACGAGCGCCGCCGTGCCTGAGAAACGCTGGATGCGAAAGGATGAGGACCGACCAACCAGGATAAAAAAGGCCACGAAGTCAAAGGCCGTCCACACGAGGACGGCGAAATAACCCCAGCCGTACGTGTAATCGTTGCTCCAGGTGTCGCTTGTGCGGTCAAAGCGGAAGACCTGCTGGTGAAAATCGTTGGTGAGCACAAATCCGATAAGCAGGATGGCCACAATCCACAGCGCGGCGCAGTAGCGGCGACCCAGGCGGTGTTGCTCCAGGCCCGCAAGGCGCAGACCACACAACTGGTAGAGCAGCGGAATGAGCGTCATGGGCACGTAGTACAGATACCACAGCACGGTGGCATAGAACGGCGTGAACGACTTGTACTTGAGAATGACTTCGATCATCCACAGGGCGCAGATGGTGGCGACGGCAACAAGGCGGCGGCGCAACACATAGTCCAAACAGCGCAGATAGACCGATACGCCCCAAATCGAAAATACAATTGCGGCGACAAGCAGCGGGAGAGAGCTCGAATGGACGAGCGCATCCACGACCTCTTCGGACACCTCGCTATAGGCGGGCACGGCGCTAGAAAGTTTGGGGTCGAAGGCGAACAGCGCCGGCAAGACTGCCAAAAGCATGAGGAACAGCGCGGTGATGGCGCCGGCGATAGCAAAGACGCGGTGACGGTATACCTGATGTGTTATGCCAACAAGGAATCGCGGCATGGCGAAGAGCCTGCCACCCCTGGGATCCGCCACGGGTGCGGATCGGGCGGCCGCGTGGCCGATATGTCGCTCGCGGGTACCCATAGTGCTTTTAGTGTACCGACAGATGGATCGAAAAAGCGGGCCGCATGTCCCAAAATCCGCAGACGGCAAGGCGCCCGGTGAGCACATACTCGCCGAGCGCCTTGGTTAGGAGGCTATGAAGTTGAGTGTCTCAGCTTCCTTAGGACAGGTCCTCACCATTCGTTTCAATGACATGCTTGTACCAGTCGAAGCTCTTCTTCTTGGAGCGCTTGAGGGTGCCGTTGCCTGCATCGTCGCGATCGACGTAGATAAAGCCGTAGCGCTTGGACATCTCGCCCGTGCCGGCAGACACCAGGTCGATCGGGCCCCAGGTGGTGTAGCCCAGCAGGTCAACGCCGTCCTCGGTCACAGCATCACGCATCGCGGCAATATGCTGGCGCAGGTAGTCGATACGGTAGTCGTCGTTGATGGAGCCATCCTCCTCGACAACATCCTTGGCGCCCAGACCGTTCTCGACCACAAACAGCGGCTTCTGATAACGGTCGTACAGGTCGTTAAGGGTGATTCGGAAGCCCAGCGGATCGATGGCCCAGCCCCACTGGCTCTCCTGCAGGTAGGGATTCTTGGCGCCGGCGAAGGCGTTGCCCTGGGTGCGCTCGACATCGGGGTTATCGGCACCGGCAGAGCAGCGGGTGCTGTAGTAGCTAAAGCTGATGAAGTCGACGGTGTTGGCGGCCAGGATCTCGCGGTCCTCGTCCGTCATGCCCACATCGATGCCCAAGCGCTCGAGCTTCTTGACAGCATAGGCCGGGTAGTAGCCGCGGCTCTGGACGTCGACGAAGAAGTAATTGTCCTGGTTGTCGAGCTGCGCCTGGCGCACATCGCCCGGACGGCAGCTGTAGGGGTAGTAGCTACCCGCGGCGAGCATGCAGCCGATCTTGATCTCGGGATCGATCTCGTGAGCGATCTTGGTTGCCCAAGCGCTGGCGACGAGCTCGTTGTGGGCGGCCAGGTACTCGACGGCCTCCTTGTTCTCGCCCTCCTCAAAGACCAGACCGGCACCCATAAACGGCAGGTGCAGGATCATATTGATCTCGTTGAAGGTGAGCCAGTACTTCACCAGACCCTTGTAGCGGGTGAAGATCGTGGTTGCAAGGTTCTTGTAGAAGCCGATGAGCTTGCGGTTGCGCCAACCGCCGTACTCCTTGATGAGGTGAATCGGGCAATCGAAGTGTGTAATGGTCACGAGCGGCTCGATGCCGTGCGCCTGGCACTCGCGGAATACGTCCTCATAGAAGGCCAGGCCAGCCTCGTTGGGCTCGGTCTCGTCACCGTTGGGGAAGATGCGGGTCCAAGCCAGGCTCATACGGAAGGTCTTAAAGCCCATCTCGGCAAAGAGAGCAATGTCCTCCTTGTAGTGGTGATAGAAATCGATGCCGGTCTGCGCGGGATAGTAATAGCCGTCCTCGAAGTCGAGCATCTTGCGCTGGCCGGAGACCACCGCATAGCGCTCGGGGCCGTGCGGAGCCACGTCCACGTTGGCAAGGCCGCGGCCGTCCACGTTGTAGGCGCCCTCGCACTGGTTGGCAGCCGTCGCGCCGCCCCACAGGAAGTCATTACGGAAAGCCATGCATCAATCCTTTCGCACGCTGTTGTCGTAGGCTCAGTATCCCTGCAAATAACGCGTTGCTCAACGGCAACGACACAGGTCGATACTTCTTTTCGTGCGCAGGCGCCCGGCGGCCGCCCCGTCTGACACTTTTTGATACCCGCCTTCCCAAGCCACCACAACGGGGACAGGCACCTTTGTGGCAGCTTGGGCCCGAAAAATCTCGATCTGTAACATCTAGTCCGCCAAAACCGGACCTGGCGTTACAGATCGAGATTGTTCGGCCTGTCCCCTGCAGTTTGTCTCGATCTGTAACAGGTAGAGACGATTTAGCCCGCTAGATGTTACAGATCGAGACAGAAGATTCTAGTCGCAGGCGATGTCGAGGTTTTTGCCGATGAGACCTACGTAGCCGCCTTCGGCTGCCTTGGGGCTGTCAGCATGGCAGAGAACCCACTTGTCGGCCTTCCAGTAGCAGTAGCTGTCGCCGGCCGCGGGCATGTCGGTTGCGGCCTCGGGGCGCGGCCCGTTGGTGCCGGCGGGAAGCGCGACCATCACCTGGAAGCCGTCGTCGTCGACCATGCAGGGTGTGTAGTGGAGCGTAGTGTTGAAAACCTCGACAACCTTGCCCGCCGGCACGCGGAACGCCTTGACGCACGCGGTGTCGAGCTTGCCGCCCTCGATCTCCCAACGATGCGCCACGAGCAGGATAAAGTCGCGTGCACCCAGGTTGAACTCGCTGGCGCGGTGATACTCCAGGCAGTTGAGTCGTGTATTGTGGCCGTTGCACCAGCCCAACTGGAAGGGACGACCGCCAAACATGAGCATGCCGAGCGTGTCGGCACCCTCAACCTGCTCGAGCTCGGGCGCGGAGGCCACGTACTTACTGCCCTCGGGAATGAGCGTGGCTGAGAGCGCCTCGAGCACGGGCGACGTGAGCTCGGACGGAACGTCATCCCAAACGTTGCCATAGGATTTGAACTCGGAATCGTTGACAGAGTAGATATGCATGTTCACTCCTGTTCGTAAATGTGACTATACGAACATTCTAGAACAAACATGAGCGATTTTGAACGCTCGTCCCGACCAATCAACAAAAAGGCGCCCCCGCATAAGCGAAGGCGCCCAATGCGCGCGTTTTGGGCGATAAAGCCCTTACGCCTGCTGATAGTGCAGGTGCTTCTCGTCGATATCGGCAAGGTCGCGGTCGAGGTAACGGCGCGCGAGCCAGTTAGCCATGGGAAGGTTCTGGTCCAGGTAGTTGCCGCACTCCTCGGGAGCGGCACCGGGGACATCGCCCTCAAAGTCGGCAACAAACTCGAACAGCTCACGCACGAGCGGCAGGATCTCCTCGCTCGTCACCTCGCCAAATACGACGAGGTAAAAGCCCGTGCGGCAGCCCATGGGGCCAAAGTAGACAGTTCGGCTCGACCACTCGGCATGATTGCGAAGGAACGTCGCGCCCAGGTGCTCGATGGTGTGGCACTCGGCCGTGTTCATGACCGGCTCCTTGTTGGGCGTGGTCAGGCGCAGGTCGAAGGTGGTGACGGCGGCGCCGGTCGCCGGATCGCGGTCGATGCGGCTCACATACACGCCGGGCTCGAGCAACAGATGGTCAACGGAAAAGCTCGCGATGCGCTCCATGGCAGATCCTCTCGGTAGTCAATTTGGGACGGGGCTCTTTTAGCTGGTTCGAATGGTCGCACCAATCATACCAGTCAAAAAAGCCCCGTCCCAAATAAGCTACCTGGGACGAGGACCAATGAGTTTTTAATCCCCGTCCCAGAAAAATCATTCTAGGCTGTGTACGAGATGGTCGCGTCAACGGCGTGACGCCAGCCGGCGATCTTCTTGGCGCGCTCGTCGGCGGTCATGGCAGGCTCCACGATGCCGCGGGCGCCGTAGACGTCGACGACATCGCGCGTGTACATGTCCAGCGCAATACCGCAGGCCCAGGCCGCACCCAGACCGCTCATCTCGTCGTTGCTCGCGATGCGGATGGGCGAGCCAACCAAGTCGCTCTCAAACTGCATCAGGTACGCGTCGCGCGTGGGGCCGCCGTCAACACGAAGCTCGGCCAGCGCCGCGCCCGAATCCTCGACCATCGCATCGATCACGTCAAAGATTTGATAGGCGATCGACTCGTCGGCGGCCTTCACGAACTCCGCGCGACCCGTGGTGCGCGTCATGCCAAAGACGCAGCCCTCGGCGTCACTCGCCCAGTGCGGCGCGCCCAAACCGGTAAACGCCGGCACAAAGTAGACGCGGCTCGCCGGATTGGCGGCGTAGCACAGGTCGGTAACCTCCTCGGGGTTATTGATGAGCTCCAGATCGTCGCGCAGCCACGTCTTGACGGCGCCGGCGTAGCTCACGTTGCCCTCGAGCACGTACTCGGTCACACCGTCCATGCGCCATGCGAGCGAGCTCGAAAGCCCGTGCGAGCTGGCAACGAACTCGTCGCCGACGTTCATCATGACCGAGCTGCCGGTGCCATAGGTCGCCTTGGCCATGCCGCGGCTGTGGCAGCCCTGCGCGAACAAGGCCGCATGGCTGTCGCCCAGCACGCCGTGAATGGGCACGGGCGCCGGCAAAAAGCCGCCCAGGTCCGTCATGCCGAACAGGCCATCGGAATCGGTCACCTGCGGCAGGCAGGCCACATCGACGCCAAAGACCTCGCACACCGGCTCGCTCCAGCAGCCACGGCGCAGGTCAAAGAGCTGCGTGCGGCTGGCGTTGGACCAGTCGCAGCGGAACTCCGCGCCGCCCGTGAGCGTCCAGACCACCCAGGCATCAATGGTGCCCAGACACAGCTCGCCTGCCGCGGCAGCCTCGGCAGCAGCGGGAACGTTCGCGAGGATCCAGGCCATCTTGCCCGCCGGATAGTAGGGCGAGAGCACCAGGCCCGTCGTGTCGCGCACCAGCTCGGCCACACCCTCGCGCGCGGCCAGCTTGTCGCACAGCCCGCGGGCGCGGGCGCACTGCCACACCACGGCGTCGCACAGCGGCTCGCCCGTCATGCGGTTCCAGGCAACGGTGGTCTCGCGCTGGTTGGAGATGCCGATGCCGGCGATGTCGGCCGGGTCGACCCCGGTCTCCTCCACCACGGCACGCGCCACGGCCAGCACATTGGCGGCAATCTCGACCGGATCATGGCTCACCCAGCCGGCCTCGTTGACAATCTGGCGATGCGAGCGATCGGCACGATGAATCAGATGGCCGCCCTCGTCTACCAGCAGCGCCTTGGTGCCCTGCGTGGATTGATCAATTCCGATGATGTATTTGCTCATGTACTCTCCCATTCCTTCCGTCAAATCGAAGACGACCTGACGGACAAGGAGCGAGCGGCCGTCAAGTGCCGCAGATTGCCGTGAAAGAGGAGCGCCGCGTACTCTGTGTACGCAAGCGACGGTTTGAACGGCAAGGTGCGGTGCTTGGCGGCCGCGCAGCGTCTGTTTCTACTAGTTGCCGAGGAACTCGGCAACGGTCTTGGCGATTCCGGCACCCGTCAGACCGTAGTGCGCAAAGACCTCGGGGCTCGTGCCGGTGATGACCGGCGCGTCGGGCAGGGAGAGACACTTGACCGGACGCGGGCAATGCTCGCCCACCACCTGCGCGACCATAGAGCCCAGGCCGCCGAAGGGGCTGTGCTCCTCGACGGTCACGACGGCGCGCGTGGCGCCGGCGGCCTCAATTACAGCCTCGGCGTCGAGCGGCTTGACGCAATACATGTCGAGCACCGTTGCCGAGATGCCCTGCTCGGCCAGCAGGTCGGCGGCGTCCACGGCATGGCGGACCATCTCGCCGGTAGCGACGAGCGTCACATCGGTGCCGCGGCGCACCCAGGTGGCGCGATCCATCTGGAACGGGCACTCATCCTCGGTGTACACGTCCTCGACCGGGTTGCGACCCACGCGGATGTAGGCCGGCTTGTTGTCGGCGACCAGGGCCCGTACGAGCTTGGCGGTCTGGAAGCGGTCGCTCGGCAGGTACACGCGCATGTTGGGAAGCGCGCTCATGGCGGCGATATCCTGCGCGGAGTGATGGCTCATGCCCAAGGCGCCATAGGACACGCCGCCAGAGATGCCGATGAGCTTGACATTGGTGTTGGAGTACGAAACGTCGACCTTGCACTGCTCATACGAGCGCGTGGTCACAAAGGACGCCGGCGAGGCGGCCCAGGCCTTCTTGCCGCACGAAGCCATGCCGGCAGCGATGCTCACCAGGTCCTGCTCGGCAATGCCGACCTCGACGGACTGCTGGGGATACTGATCAAAGAACGGCGTGAGCGATGCGGAGCCGCGGGAGTCGGAGCACAGGACGACGATATCCTTATCGGTCTTCGCGGCCTCGAGCAGCGTGTCGCAGATAACCTTGCGATTGGCGATCTTGTTAGCCATTGATGGCCTCCTTATGGGCAGCGAAATCGGCGATGATCTGGGCATATTCCTCATCATTGGGCAGGTGATGATGCCAGGCGGCCTTGTCCTCCATAACAGGCGAGCCATAGCCCTTCACCGTGTTGAGGATGATGACCGTGGGCTTGCCGCAGGTCTCGGCCGCAAGCGTCAGCGCGGCGTCGATGGCCCGGACGTCGTTGCCCGGAATGGAGAGCACGTTCCAGCCGAAGGCGGCCCAGCGCTCCTCCTGCGAGTCCTGCTTCATAACGTCCTCGGTGCTGCCGCTGATCTGCAGGCGGTTGCGGTCCACGAGCGCGCACAGATTATCGAGCTGGTAGTTGCCGCCGCTCATGGCGCCCTCCCAGACCGAGCCCTCGGCAAGCTCGCCGTCGCCCATGATGGTGTAGACGCGGTAGTCGCGGCCGTCCATCTTGCCGGCGAGCGCCATGCCCACGGCCACGGGCAGGCCGTGACCCAGCGAGCCGGAGTTCATCTCGATGCCCTTGAGTTTGTTGTTGGGGTGGCCGATGTAGGGGCTGCCGAACTTGGAGAAGCGGGCCTTGACGTCGTCGAGGTCCAGATAGCCCTCGTGGCAGAGCACCGCGTAGTAGGCCTCCATGGCGTGGCCCTTGGAGAGCACGAAGCGATCGCGGTTGGGATCGTCGACGGTCTCGGGCGAAATGTTGAGGTGGTTGGCGTAGAGGGTCATGAGGGCGTCGATCACCGACATGTCACCGCCGATGTGGCCGCCGGCGCCAGCCATGATGATATCGACGCAATCGCGGCGAAGGTCCCAACGCAGGGACTCAAGCTCTTCGATAGTTGCCATTTCTACTCTCCTCGCAGGTAGGCTTTAACGTCTTCTTCGATGGGGTCGTACAGGTCGGGCTGGATGCCGAGGTACTTGCACGCCTCGTAGAGCACCGGCACCACGTTGGCGTGAATAGCGACGCAGTGGTGGATGTAGGGACCCTCGACGATCTTGGCCTCGAGGCGCTTGAGGTTCTCGACCTCGACCCACAGATAGGTGCCCATGCCGGCCGGGCCGTCGATGCCGCGGGCGTTGCCCAGCAGCAGCGAGTACTCGCCGTTGTCGCCGTCAAAGCGGGCAAGGGTGAGGTCACCGTGCTTGGCCTCGGCCGTCAGCGCACCGGGGTGATCGAATGCCAGCGGGTAGGTGAGCTTGGGCTTGACGGCCGCGCAGCTGCAGGGCCAGGGGCCGCAGTGCTGCAGCAGCTCGCCGTTCTCGTTATCGGGATGGCGCACGGTCCAGTCGGCGAACATGCCGCGGTGACGGCCCAGGTCGGCGGCCTCGACCATCAGCGCTGTGATGGCGCCGTGGATGTCGGTTTCGCAGACGATGGGAATACCCATCTCGTTGAGGATGGCGTTGGCGGCGCAGGGCATAATGCCCAGCTCGTCCTGCAGAGCGTTCCAGCACTGAATGGCACCGGCGTTGCAGCCGTACTTCTCGACCAGGCGCTTCATGGCGATGGCAAGACCGGCGACCGCGGGAACCTTGTCCTCGGGGATGCAGATCTCAAAGCTGTCGGCGATGTGGGCAAGCATGGCGGTCATGGCCTGCTCGTCGGCCTGAGCGTCGCGCACGGCCTGGACAAGCTCGGTCATGGGAATGGGCGAAAGCTGGATGTTGAACTTCTCGAGCAACTCGCCCTCGTTGCACATGGTGGACCAGAAATCGAACGGGCGGGTGGCCATCTGCAGGATGCGGGTGTGCTTGAAGGTCTTGACCACGTTGCACACGGCCAAAAAGTCCCAAACGCCGCGCTCGAACTCGGGGTCGGTCAGACGACAGTTGGTCATGTAGGTAAAGGGCACCTGGAAGCGGCGCAGCACCTTGCCGGTGGCGAACAGGCCGCACTGACTATCGCGCAGACGGGTGCCGTCGGGCTCGGGGCGCTCGTCGCGCGGGCCCCACAGCAGCACGGGCAGGCCGAGCTCGCGGGCAAGGCGAGCGCAGACGTACTCCGTACCAAAGTTGGCGTGGCACAGCATGATGCCATCGACGCCCTCGGCGCGGAACTTCTTGACGATAGGCTCGATATGGCTGTCGTCGAACAGCAGGCCCTCGTCATTGATGTCGTCGATATCCACGATGTCGACGCCGATCTCGCGCAGGCGATCAGCCGTCAGGCCGCGATACTTGATCGCGTCCGGCGCGCTAAAGATGCTGCGGCGCGTGGGCACAAAACCGAGCTTGATCTTGTCCATGTACGTCCTCCCCTAATCACATGTTCAGTAAACAGACGCATGTTTCGTTTTGTTCTGTTTACTAAATGTTTTACTCTTCTGTTTAGAAGTTTAGCGCGAAATACCCGTAAACGGTAGAGAAATCAGCCTAAACGGTATGTAAACAATCTGAACATACAAGGGCAACAAAAAGAGGACCCCGAAGAGCCCTCTCTTGGTAGCGTTATGTATGGTTGCCTTTGGCGGACTTTTCCGCTCTGAGGCCTGGCGCCGTTCCGCCTAGATTTCACGCACGCTCTGGCGCTCGACAAAATAGGTCGACACGGCCGTCTTGCAGGTATAGCTCTTGGGATTGCGGATGTTGCCCACCAGACGGCGCACCGCGATCTCGCCCACCTCGTGTTTGGGAACGTGCACCGTGGTGAGCGGCGGGTTGGAGAATGCGCCCAAAGACAGGTCGTCAAAGCCGATGATCGAAACATCCTCGGGCACGCGAATACCGTGCTCGTTGAGCGCGCGCATGGCACCCACGGCGAGCACGTCGTTCTCGGCAAAGAAAGCCGTCGGCAGGTCGTCGCGCGAGACGCTGTCGAGCCACGCGCCCATGTCGCGATAGGCACCCTCGAGCGTGGTGCCCAGCGTGACACGCCATGTCGGATTGGCCTCGAGGCCCGCATCCTCAAGCGCTTGGCGATAGCCGCGCTCGCGGTCCTTAAAGTTGCGGATGCGAAGGTCACCTGCCAGATAGCCGATTTGCTTGTGTCCTTTCTCGATAAGGTAGTCCACGGCACGCAGCACCGAATCGGTATTGGCAATGACCACGGCGTCGAAGTACTGGCGGTCGCTCCAGCCATCGAGCACGATCAAGTGGGCGGCGGCGTTAGCGAACAGGGCGTAGTCCTCCTCGCCCAGCTCCGTACCCATTAGCACAATGGCGGCGGCCGGATCGGCAATCAGGCCCTCGACCTGCGGGCGCACGGCGTCCAGGTCGCTAAAGTCGAGCGAGACAAAGCTCGTGCTCATGCCGTGGCGACGCGCCTGACGCTCCACGCCCTCGATGACCGCAGGATGGAAGGTGCTCTCGTCCAAGATGGCGCCCGTCTTGCGCGCGAGCACAAACTGAATGCTCTCGAGCTGCGTCGACTGCTGATAGCCGAGCGACTGTGCGCACTCCAGGATGACCTTGGCGGTCTCCTCGCTCACGCTACGCTTGCGGTTGAGTGCGTTGGACACGGTCGCAGGCGAAAAACCGGTGATGCGGCTGATCTCGCGAACACTTGCTTTGGCCATTGTTCCCCCTAGTAACGGCCGTGGCGGAGCATCGGGGCTCGATGGCTCGGCAAATAAACGACCGCAAATTCAATCTAAACAGAGTAGTAAATGTTTATTGGCTAGTTTAGCCTGTTGTCAAGCGAAGTGGCACGACTATTCCCCCAACGGGCACATTTACTCGGTAGCTAAAAAAGCCCCGTCCCAAATTGACTACATGGGGCGGGGCGCGGAAATCTATTAGCCCAGGACGCGGGCCATACGCGCCTTGAACTCGGACAGGAAGCGCGAGGCATCCACGGTCAGCGCCACGAGTGCGCCCTTGTCGGGGTCGGTCACACGGCGCTCATCGCAGATGGTGCGGCCGCGATACTCGCCCAGCAGATCAACACGCAGATTGCAGCCGAGCGCGCCCACGAGCGTGGGGTCGATCGCCACGGCAACGGCTAGCGGATCGTGCAGTGCACAGCCACCCAGGTAGGGTGCGTTCATCTCGTACGAACCAATGTAGTGCTCGACCATGCTCGCAAACGCACAGCCCGCCATGGTGCCCGAGCCCGTCCAGCCGGCAATGTCGCGGCGCGTGAGCACCACGCGATGCGTCACATCCAGGCCCACCATAGTGAGCTTGCGGCCCGAACGCAGCACGGCATCGGCCGCCTCAGGATCGCTTGCTATGTTGGCCTCGGCACCCGCGCTCACGTTTCCGGGCACGGTCAGGGCGCCGCCCATCACGACCACGCGACCGATAGACATCATCGCCGCTGCATCGCGCTCCAAGGCAAGTGCCAGGTTGGAGAGCGGGCCGGTCGCTACGTAGACCAGATCGGGGCCATAGGTGCGCGCGGCATCGATCAGATAATCGACCGCCGCGTTACCGTCGGCCGACGTCGCCCCCACCGGCTCGTACGGCGACGCGGGCACGCTCGCCCCGCCAATACCGTTCTTGCCGTGGATGAGCGTGGTGGACGCCGGCGGTGTATAGGGCTCAGTCGCCTTAATGGGACGATCGGCGCCTAGGTACACCGGAACCTCGGGGCGACCCAGCAGATCGAGCACCGCCAGGCAGTTGTGCGCCGATTGCTCGACGCGCACGTTGCCAAAGCACGTGGTGATGCCCACCAGCTCCACCTCGGGGCTCGCGATGGCATAGGCAAGCGCCATCGCATCGTCCACACCCATATCCAGATCAAGGATCAGCTTCTTGGTTGCCATTGTTCTACTCCGCTTCTCCGTCTTGTACTAAATCGTCTAAATCAAACACGCGTTCAACTTCGGCACGCGTGGGAATCGACTGCTGAGCGCCCAGACGCGACACCGTCACTGCCGAGGCGCGAGCACCCGCGGCCATGCACTCAAAGAGCGGCAAGCCCTCTAGACGAGCCGCCGCCAACGCGCCGATAAACGTATCGCCGGCGGCCGTGGTATCGACTACCGTGCTCGAAAGTGCCGGCATGCGCAGCAGCTCACCGCCATCGCCGAGCGTAACCGACCCGGCGCCGCCCAGCGTGATGACCGCAGCTCCGGCACCCTTGGCGAGCAGGGCATTGAGCGCCGCGACGCAGCTCGCATCATCCGCGGGCAAGATGCCCGTCAGCACCTGGCATTCGGTCTCGTTGGGACAAACCAGGTCGACCGCAGGCCAGGCCTCCGCAGGCAACTCGCAGGCAGGCGCTGGATTAAAGACCGTATAGAATCCCAGCTCGTGAGCGCAAACAAGCGCCTCGGCCGTCGCTGCAAGGTCACATTCGCCCTGGGCGATAAAGACGCTTCCGGCAGCCGGGGCAATATCGCTGGCGTCGCCGTCGAGCTCATCGGCCACCAGACAACGCAGGGCGCAGGCCACATCCTCGCCCGCAAGCGCGTGGTTGGCGCCCGGCGACAGCACGATGCGGTTGTCGCTCTCGCAGCGAATGATAGTCGCGGTACCGGTCTCCACGTCATCGCGACGCGCCACAAACTCAACGCCCACGCCGGCATCCTGAAGCCCCGCCACGAGCGCATCGCCAAACGCATCGCACCCGACCGCGCCAATCATGCACGTGCGCGCGCCCATGCGCGCAGCTGCCACGACCTGGTTGGCACCCTTACCACCGGCGTTGGTGATAAAACCGCTGCCGCCGACGGTCTCGCCCGCGCGCGGCATGCGCTCGCACGCCACCGAAAGGTCCATGTTCATGCTGCCGAACACCGCAACAATGCCGTTGTCTGCCATGGAAACCTCCTCGTCTGCGGGCCTTGCACCCACCGTCGACCGTCGATTGCGCGCCTTCGCACCTCTATAACTTTAGTTCACTTTGATGTGAACGCGCCCTTGAGGTTGCGCCAGCAGCAAGCATTCACAGGAGCAGGCAGCTACAATGAATATGTGCTGATTATTCTCGTCATTGGATGATGTTTTATGGAACAATTCCCACAATCGAGCCCGCGCGGCCCGCGCCGCGCGCCCGATAACCAGGCGCCGCACGAACGCCCGCGCGCCGACCGTCGCACCGGCGAGTCGCGCCACGCCGCAGGCTCCCATCGCGCGCCCGCCAATAAGGGCACCCGCACCAACAGCGCCGCAAAAGAACAGGCACCCGCTCGCCCCAAGTCCCGCTACATTCCTGCGCTCGACGGCCTGCGTACGCTCGCCGTCGTCGCGGTGGTGCTCTATCACCTCAACCTCACGTGGGCTCAGGGCGGCCTGCTCGGCGTCACGATCTTCTTTGTGCTTTCGGGCTATCTGATCACGCGCCTGCTGCTCAACGAAGTCGCTAAGACCGGCCGCATCGATCTTAAGAGCTTCTGGATTCGCCGCATCCGTCGCCTGGTCCCCGCCGTGGTAACGGTAGTGTTCGTGACCTGCGCGCTGTGCACCATCTTTAACCACGTGATGCTCACCAAGATGCGCCCCGACATCCTGCCGTCGCTGCTGTTCTTCAACAACTGGTGGCAGATTGCCCAAAACGTCTCGTACTTCAATGCTCTGGGCGACCCCTCGCCGCTCACGCACTTTTGGTCACTTGCCATCGAGGAACAGTTCTACCTGATTTGGCCGCCACTGCTGTTTGCCATGGTATCCATGCATGTGAGCAAGCCCAACACGCGCCGCGTGGTTCTGGGCCTTGCCGCGGTATCTGCCCTCGCCATGATGGTGCTTTACAACCCTGCCGCCGACCCCAGCCGCGTGTACTACGGCACCGACACCCGCGTGTTCTCGCTGCTACTGGGTGCCTGGATGGCCTTTATCCCCGATCGCGACCTGGCGCCGGTGCGTCTCGCTCATCGTTTGGGGCTCAATCGCCTGGCTGGCGCCGCCAAGCACGGCAAGAACGCCGTGGGCAAACCTGGCGAGAAGGCCGACGAATCAGCCGAGACTGCCCCGGCACAGCCGAGCGCCCTCGTGCGCTTTTGGTCCTCGCCCGCATCCATCGATGTGTTGGGCGTCGTGGGCCTGGTTGGCCTTGCCGCCATGGTCGCGCTCACCAACGGCTACACCGCGTTCCAGTATCGCGGCGGCACGCTGTTATGCTCCATCCTCACGCTCATGGTCATCGCGGCCTGCGTGCAGCCCCAGGGAATGGTTGCCCGTGCGCTGTCCGCCGAGCCGCTCGTGTGGATTGGCAAACGCTCGTACAGCATCTACCTGTGGCACTATCCGCTGCTGTTGCTCATGAACCCGGTCGCTAACATCAACGATACGCCCTGGTGGCAGTACATCTTGCAGGTACTTGTGGTGGTCGCCGTAGCCGAGTGCTCCTATCGCTTTATCGAAACGCCGTTTAGGAAGGGCGCCTTCGGCCGCACCGTCGCCGAGTTCCGCGATGGCACCACCACGCCCGCCAACTGGGCACGCGCGCACGTCCCTGCCTGCGCAGCCTGCGCTGTCGTGTTGGTCGTTGCACTGGGCGGCCTGGTCTTTGTGCCCGAGACGTCTGCGCTGAGCGGCGAGGGCGCCGAGGTTCTGAACAAGGAAGCCAAAAACACCGCGCCCACCGACCAGCAGGCGGCCGACGACACCGACAGGAACAACGACGGCTTCCCCGATGGCTCCTACGACCTGTTGATGATCGGCGACTCCGTGTCGCTGCGCGCCGTTGATTCCTTTGACGGCGTGTTTCCGCACAGCCATATCGATGCCGAAAAGGGCCGCCAGTTTGATGCGGGCCGCGCGACATTTGAGGGCTATATCCAGCAGAGCCTTGCCGGCAAGATCGTGGTCTTTGCTCTGGGCACCAACGGCTTGGTAACCGACGACCAGATCGACGCCATCATGGCCGATGCAGGAGATAAGCGTATTGTGGTGTTTGTGAACACGCGCAGCCCGCAGCCGTGGGTTGGCTCTACCAACCAGGCCATCGCCAACGCCGCTACGCGCTACAAGAACGTGCGCGTTATCGATTGGTACGGATACAGTGCCAACCGCAACGACCTGTTCGATGGCGATGGCACGCACCTATCGACCACCGGCGTGACTGAATACCTCAACTTGATCCACGATACCGTCAAGAAGGACCTGCCCGTACACCCCGAGGATCACGTCAACGATCCGCAGCCGGCAGCCGTCAAATCTGCCACCGACGCACTCGTCAACGCGCTCGCCTACAAACCGCACAAGCTAGGCGGCGACAAGTAACGCACCGTCAAATCCGCTTGCACCCGGAGGGGGCGTCGGCCACAACCGACGCCCCCTCCGGCAGTTAGGGACGTTCCTTATGTGCCGGCACCTAGGGACACTCCTGGCGCGATCGATGAATGCCCTTCCGCGGCCAAATTCTGGGCTCCGCGCCACCCCGAGCGTCGTTTCCATGCCCCACACCCATAGCAAACTTCGAGCCGACTCCGAGAGGCCGTGGGCAAAAAACAGGCCTCCGCCCATGGCGGAGGCCTGTTTAGAGCCCAAAAGAGGCGCTACGCGCTGTAGCCCATCGCCTGCAGCACAAACATGACGACCGTCAGCACCGTAATCACACCGATAGTCGCCCAGGTGAGCACATTCCACACGCGGCCGTTGCGGTTGGCGCCCATAATGTGTCGATCAGCGGCAATAAGCACCTGAAACACCAGAACCACGGGCAACAGCACGCCGTTAATGACCTGCGAGGTCATCATAATCTGGAACAGGTCGACACCGGGCATGAGCACCAGCACGGCAGAGATGCCGATGATGGCCGTAATGATGCCGCGATAGACCGGGGCCTCGTCCCAGCTGCGATCGGCGCCGCGCTCCCAGCCAAATGCCTCGCAGATGGCGCTGGACGTAACGCCTGGCAGCACACAGGCGGCCAAGAAGCTCGCCGCGACCAGGCCCGAGGCAAACAGCACCGTGGACCACTGGCCCGCGATGGGCTCCAACGCGCGGGCGGCGTCGGCAGCATCGCTGATCTGAATGCCCGCGGGGAACAGCACCGTACCGGTCGTGATGATAATAAAACCGGCGATGACATCAGCAGCGATCGAGCCGCTCACGGTATCGATGCGCTGCAGCACGATATCGTCCTCGCCCGCATTCTTATCGACCACGTTGTTCTGCGCCAAGAAGATCATCCACGGCGCGATGGTGGTACCGATCGTTGCGACCACAAGCGACACGTAGCTGGGGTCATTTTGGATGTTGGGCACAACCAGGTCGACCGCCACCTCGCCCCAGTTGGGGCCGGCCATAAATGCAGCAACGATGTAGGTCACGAACACGCAGCTCACCAGCAGCAGAATCTTCTCGATGCGCTGGAAGCTACCCGACATGGTAAGCATCCAAACCAGCAGCGCCACGAGCGGCACCGAGATGCTCGCCGGCACGCCAAAGAGGGCAAGGCCACTCGCGATACCCGCAAACTCCGAGATGGTAACGGCCGTATTGGCGATCAGCAGCGCCGCCATGGCCAGCACGCTCCTGCGCACGCCAAAGCGCTCGCGAATGAGCGAGGCCAAGCCCTTGCCTGTGACGCAGCCACAACGCGCCGCAGTCTCCTGTGTCACGATAAGCAGCACGGTCATGACAGGAAGCATCCACAGCATCTTGTAGCCATAGCTGGCACCGGCGCTGGAATACGTGGCGATGCCACCGGCGTCATTGCCCGAAAGCGCCGCCAGAAGGCCAGGGCCCATGGCGCCAAAGATGGCCGCGATGGTCAGTTTTTGCTTGGTGCTCGCCTTTTGCTTCGTGTTTTGCACGCGACCACCTAACCCATGACCGACATGGCAAGCAGCACCGCAGCGATGCAGTACGCCACGCAAGAAATCATGACGGCAATGACGTTCATGGCGGTGCCCGACGTATTGAGGTCGTGCTCATCACGCCAGAACAGCACCATCAGGTAAATCACGGCGCTCATGTTGCCAATCAGACAAACGATGGCCGCGATGTTAAAGCAGCCGGTAAAGAGTTGCTCCTCAAACATAGGCGCGTCGAGGAACGCGGCGGTGCGCACCAGTTGGGCGCACAGGTAGGTCACGAGCGACAGAATCAGGCCCATGCCCGTGCTCTGGAAGAAAAATCCCAGATACGGCTTGGGCTCATCGTCATGGCCGTCGTACTCCAGGAAGTAATTCTTGACGAACGACACCATGCGCGAGGCAGCCAACAACACGAGCGGCATGGCGCACATGGGGAACACCACCAGATGCGCGGAGCCCAGCGCCGTCCCCAGCACTGTTGCCATGATGCACGAGGCAATGCCCCACACGACAACCCAGTACTGGCGATGCACAAACCAGCTGAGCACATTCGTCGAGTCGTCGGACGCGCTATCGCCCGAGCCGACGCCTGCGATCTGCAGGTCCTCCTGGTGCTCCTCGGCGATAACGTCCATGGCGTCGTCAAAGGTCACGATACCCAAAATGTGACGGTTCTCGTCGCAAACGGGGATGGCGACCAAGTCGTACTTGGTCATCTCGTCCGTTACGTCTTCCTGGTCATCGTCGGGCGACACATAAACCAGGTCGCGATAGGCCAGCTGGCCCAGCGTGGCATCGCGGTCGGCCACGATGAGCGTACGCAGCGAAAGCACGCCGGTGAGCATGCCGCTCGGGTCCTCGGTATAGACGTAGTAGACGCTCTCGAAATCCTCGTCGAGCTTGCGGATCGCCTCGATGGCGTCACCGACCGTCGCCGTGGCGGGCAGGGAGACAAACTCCGAGGTCATGATACGGCCGGCGGTGTTGTCCTCATAGCCCAGCAGGTTACGAATCGCCTTCTCCTCCTGAACGCCCATCAGGCGCAGAAGCTTCTCGGCCTTCTCGTAATCGAGCTCGTCGATCAGGTCGGCGGCGTCGTCCGGGTCCATCATGGCCAGCATCGACGATGCGTCCGTGTCGGACAGGCCCTCGAGCATCTCGGTCATAAGCTCGTCGTCATCGAACTCCGAGATGGCCTCGGCGGCCTGGGCGGTATCGAGTTGCGCGAACACCTGCGCACGCAGGCGCGGGTCGAGTTGCTCGATAATGTCAGCAATGTCGGCAGGGTGCAGCTCGCCGAGCGTCTTGTGCGACACCGAAAGCTGGATGTTTTTAGTCGAACGGTCGAGCAGGTCCATGTAGGACCAGGCGATGATGTCCTCGCCGAGCGGTTTGCCCAGGTGCTTCATAAAGCTCTCGACGACATGCTCGAGTGCGGGGCTGATCGCGCGCAGCAGGCCGCGGGCGCCGACTTCGGCACCCAGCAGACGCAGCTGATTTTCGCCCGACATGGAAAACTTGATGTCGTTTACGCGCACGACCTTCATGCCCTGCGTGTCGACAATCTGCTTGTTGAGCACGTCGCGGGCGAGCAAGAGTTCGGTCGGCTGCAGGTACGAAAAACGGATTTCGGTGGCCGGCGACTTAAGGTGCACACCCGTCTCGTCGATACGGTCGACCCATTTGCGCCAGCTGATCATAAACGGCGTCTTGCCGGGTCCGCGGAACGCGAGCGACGTCACGTGCGGAAAAACTTCGCCGGTAGCAATGCCAAAATCGTTCACAACGCCGAGCTTTTCGCCATCGACGTCCAAGACCGGCAGTTTGAGCATCTCACTCAGATAATTCACTGGTGCTCCCCATCATTATCCCTTCGGACTGCGGCCATGCCGGCACGCCGTCCGTGGACTTTTAGATATGTATACGCATGCGCGGGCGGCACGCCGCTCGGCGCTCACACCCCGTGCATGCGCAAGAAGCACCTGCAAGGGGTCATCGACTGTATGGTCGAGGTTTGGATTTCACCTGCAACCTTTCTCTTGACCCTTGTTATCCGCAGTAACTATAGCATCAGCATCGCGCCGTGGCGCCAAATTTATGCTCCAAACATCGCAGGCATACCAAACGCTGACGCATCCGTGACATAGTCATTGGGGACATTCTTAAATGACTAGTCTGTGGTGTCATCATCTTCGGCGAGCTGGGGGAACACGGCGTTTTTGGGCATGGTGACCTTCGTCAGCGAGGTGAGCTTTTTGCTCAGCGATGCGTCCGTCTTGACCAGATCGCTCAACGTCACGATTTTGTAGCCGTCGGCAATAAGCCCGTCGATAATCTGCGGCAGCGCCTCGAGCGTCTGCTCGGCGCACTTATCGTTATCGGTCAGCAGCACAATGTTGCCTGGCGTCACCGAATCGAGCACCGTCGAGACCTGCTCGTCGGCACCGTTGAGCAGCCAGTCGCCCGAATCGATATTCCACGAGACCACGGCAGACACCAAGTCCATCGCATCAATCCAGTTTTGCTCGTCAAAGGCTGCATAGGGAGCGCGCAAAAGCATCGTCTTCACGCCGGTCGCGGACTTGATCGCCTCGGTGCCCTTCGAAACCTGCTCGCGCACCGCATCGCGGCCCTTGCCCTTGAGCGATTCGTCGCGGTAACTGTTGGAGCCGACCTCGCAGCCGGCATCGACAATCGCCTTGGCCGTGGCGGGCGAGGCCTCGGCCGCATCGCCCGAAAGGAAGAACGTCGCGGTGACGCCTTTTTTCTTGAGCACCTGCAAAATCTGTTTGGTGGCACCGCTCGGGCCCTCGTCAAACGTCAGCGCCACGTACTTTTCGTTGCCCTTGGGCGCCACGCTCACGCACTCGGCCACGCAATCGGTGGCAGGCACGACCTCGCCGCGGTCCTGCGTCTTACCCGATTGCTCGCCGACCCACACCTCAGAGCGACCCTGGATACCCCACGTCTTAACGTACTCGATGGCACCCGTGCCCTCGACCTTGAGCTTGGGCTCGATAACCGTCGCCTGGACCTCGTGCTTCTCATACGCGTCGCGGCCGTCTTTGACCGTCACCTTCTCGCCGCCCGTAAGCTCGCGGCTTTTCCACTTGCCCTGTTTTATGCGCTTGCCGTCCACTTTTACCGACAGCTTTTCGCCGCCATGGCGAGTCAGCACGCTGTCGTCAACAGCCAGCAGGTCCCCGGCGTCGTAGGTATCGGTCAGTTCCTGGTCGTCGATGAGATTTTGCAGCGTAGAGCCGACGCGCACCGCAGTCTCCTGGCCGTTGAGGACAACATCCACGCTGCGGTTGACGTAGCCCACGACGGCAGCGATAAACAGCACGAGCGCGCAACCCACGGCGATGAGCGCATAGGGCAGGCGAGACGATCGACGGGGCGTGCGGCCGTTGCCGATGCGAGCGCTGCGGTCGCTAAAGCCGCGGCTATGGTTGAGATACATCGCGCCGGGCTTACGGTGACGCTTGCGCTGACCGCTGGGCAGCTGCCCCAGATCGCGGCGCGCCGTCGGACGCGCGCCCGAGCGTCCGTGTGAGTATGATCCGTTTTGGCGCATGTGCCCTCCCCCATAAACGCAGCAAGCCGGAGCAACAGGTCTCCGGCTTGCCTCCCATCATTTGGTACGTCGCTATTTGCTAGCTTTCGACGAGCCACCGCTCGCCTTTTGATATTCGTCCTTAAAGGCCTTGAACATACCGCGCGTCTTGCCGAGCTGCTTGCCCAGTGCACGGCTGCCCTTGTCCACGGCGACCGATCCCTTGTCATCGAGCACCTTAGCGCCCTTCTTGACCTTATCGCCCACCACGACGCTTGCCTCGGCAGCCTTTGCGGCGGCGCCGCCCGAATACCCGAGCGACTTGACCTCGTCCGAAACGATCATTGCGCCGTCCGCATAGCCACGCAGCATCGTGGGCGGCATCTGCGTGTCGCCCACCAGCACACTCGAGGCAGTGCCAGTGGTCACATAGAACGTCTGCACGATGCCCGAACGCGGCTTGAACTCCACGTCCGAGCAATAGCCCACGACATCGCCCGACTCCGTGCGCACGTCCATGCCAACCCAGATAATGCAATCGTCCAGGTTGATGTCGAGGCGCTTGGCCGCAGCGGCATCGTAGGTGCCCTTGACGTCGTCAACCGCGATGGCGCCCTCGTAGACGCCAATGGCATCGAGCGCCACAAATCGGTCGGGACGCTCGATCATACCCGCGATATCGGACTGGCGAACCATAAAGCCCACCACGCGCGTACCGCCCGGGGTAAAGACCGGAAAGTGAATCTTGCCGAGCTTTTTAGGGCTGCGCGGCGTGCCGTCTTTTTTGGTGCGCTTATCCTCGGTAGGCTTGCGATAGATCTTAGCGCCGACAAAATCCCCGGCGCGCATTATGCCTCGGTCGAAGGCTCCGCGGCCTCGGCGTCGGCCTCGACGGCGTTCTCGACCACGACATCGGCGGCGGGCGTCACATTGCCGCCCGAGATGGCGTCGTTGAGCTGCTCACGCAGCTGGTCCATGCGCTCGCGGGCAAGGTCAACCTTGGCACGCAGGTCATCGGTCTTGGCATCGACCATCGGGCCAAAATCGTTGACCGCGGCGCGGGCCTCCTCGGCACCGTGCTCGTAGGTATCGCGCATGTTATCCCAGGCGTCGTTGGCGATATCGGCAGCCATGGCGCGGGTCTCGGCGCCCGAGCGCGGAGCCAGGGCGACGCCGATGATGGCGCCGGCGGCAGCACCGAAGAGCGCACCCGAGATAAAGTTGAAAGTCTTACCCATGTTCATTCCTCTCCTGCGGGCACCTCGGCGCCCACCGTTTGAATGCTGTCCATTATACCCGCAGCACAGCGCTTGCCGTCTTGCTCATCTGCGTACGGTAAAGGCGCAGGTACATGATGGTGATAAGCGGGCGAGCCTACTTCTGCGGCACGGCCGGCATGGCCACCGTGACGCTCGGGTCCTCGCCGGCGCCGTCAACGAGCGGCAGCGTTCCCTCGTGCGCGGGGGCAACCGGAGCCGTCGCCGCGCCACCGTAGACGGCAGCGGGGGCCTCATGGCTCTCGGCGGTCGCGCCCTCGGTATCGATTGCCTCCTGCGGCTCGTCGTCAAAGCTCGGGACACCCTGGGGCTCCGCGGGCTCGGGCTCGACGGCCTCCTCGGCAGGCACCTCGTCGACAGGCTCGGCAGGCTCGACGGCAGCCTCGGCAGGCGCCTCGCCCGCGGCCGCGTCCCCGGCCTCGCCCTCGGCGTTCGCGGCGGCGACGGCCTCGCGCGGGTCCTTGCCCTCGGCCTCGGCACGCATGCCCAGCACCAGGTTGCGCAGGCCCGCGACCGTACCGTCCACATCGGGAGCGGGCTGGTCGGCATGCAGGTAGGCCCAATCCATCATAAAGGTCGCCGAAGACAGAGCACCGATGGCCAGCGCGTCGTCGGGACACGAAAGCTCGACCTCAAAGACACGCTCATCGTGCTCGCTTACGCGGGTGCGGCCGCACGAAATGCTGCCGGCAAGCCCGGTCTCGTTCATGAGCTCGACCGTCACGTGCTCCAGCAGATGGCAAAGCTCGGTCTGACCCATGCAGTCCTGGAATTCGCGACCGGAATCGCCCAGGCACAGATGCTTGGCAATCGCGGGCACCAGGTAGTACACACGCGCCGTGGCCTCGATGTCCTCCGAGGTCATGAGCGGCATGCCGGGGTTCACCAGCACATGCGCGCAGATCTTGTCCTCGCTGACGGTGACCTTAAGGATGTTGAACAGGCCTGCCATAACTCTCCCCTACTCTTCCTTGCCCTACTCGTCGCCGTCGTGCGGGTCCGCAGAGCCCGCACCCGACGCCATCGGCTCATCTGCCGAGGACTCGGAATCCTTCTTATCGGTTTCGGCCGGAGCGATCACGCGAATGAGCGAGATGCGCTGGCCACGCATCGACTGCACCTTAAACTTGTACCCCGCAACCTCAAACACCTCTCCGATGTCGGGCACCGAGTCGCAAAGCTCCAAAATCCAGCCGGCGATGGTCTCATAATCATCGCTTTCCTCGAGCGGCCAACCAAGCTCAATCGCGTCATCGCACGAAAAACGCCCATCGACAAGCCACTCGCGGCGCGAAAGGCGCGTGAGGTACTTGTTGTCGGGGTCGAACTCGTCCTCGATCTCGCCCACGATCTCCTCGACGATGTCCTCGATGGTAATGATGCCGGCCGTGCCACCGTACTCGTCCACGACCACTACGATCTGGTCGTGCGAGGTCTGCATCTCGGACAGCAGCGGCAGAATATCCTTGGTGTCGGGCACAAAGGTGGCGTCGCGCAAAAAGTCGGCGATGGGCTGGTCGCCCTTGCCGTCGAGCGAAGGCTGGATCAGGTCCTTGATGTGCGCGATGCCCACGACGTTGTCGGGATCCTCGTGATAGACAGGGATGCGGCTAAAGCCGGTCTGGCGCATGGCGGACAGCACGTCGGCGACCGTCTCGTCGTCCTCGCACATGGTGGTGTCCACGCGCGGCACCATGACCTCGCGGGCAACGGTGTCGCCCAGGTCGAAGATCTCGTGGATCATGCGCTTTTCCTCGTCGAGCAGGTCGTCCTGCTCCGAGACCATGTACTTGATCTCTTCCTCCGAGACGTTTTGGCGGTCGTCGGCGCTCTTGATGCGCAGGATGCGGGCCAGGCCATCGGAGCAGGCACCGGTCAGCCACACGAGCGGGCGGGCGATCTTTTGGAACACGGAGAGCGGTCCCACGACCTGCTTGGACACGCCCTCGGCGTTAGCGAGGCCGATGCGCTTGGGCACGAGCTCGCCAATCACGATGGACACGAAGGCGACGGCAACGGTGATGATGACCGGCGCCAGGCCGCGCGCGATGGCGGAAAGCGGCGCGATGCCAAAGCTCATGAGCCACGTGGCAAGCGGGTCGGACAGGCTCGTCGAGGCGACGGCGGACGAGGCAAAGCCCACAAGTGTGATGGCGACCTGGATGGTGGCGAGCAGCTGGTCGGAATCGGCGGCCAGCTTAATGGCGTGCTCGGCGCGTTTGTCGCCTTCCTCGGCCTCGTGCTCCAGCACAGCGCGCTTTGCCGTGGTGAGCGCCATCTCGGACATGGAGAAGTAGCCGTTGATGAGGGTCAAAACGAGGGTAGTGATAAGGGAGATGGTTATGTCCATCGGGAGTTTCTCGAACCTCCAAGATTCGGGACGTTAGGGTAAAACGTTGGTGGCGGATACGGCAATTGCGCCGGCACCCAAACGAGGACGCGGGCGCGCAGGCATGGTCGCTAGATTACGAAGAGGATCACCGCCATGAACTGGAAGATGCTGCCGGCGAGCACCCACAGGTGAAACACGCTGTGCAGATAGCGCACGTTTTTGGCGATATAGAACGGCACGCCCGCGGTGTAGCACACGCCGCCGACGGCGAGGAGGGCAAGTGCCACGGGGTTGAGCAGCGACACGAGCTCGGGCAGCTTAAAGACAACGAGCCAGCCCATCAGCAGGTAGACCAGGCCACTTACCCAGTGCGGTTGACGCTCGCGCATAAAGCACTCGAGGGCGATGCCGATGATGGCGATGGCCCACACGGCAAAGAACAGCATAGGGCCGCCGTCGTTTGCCAGCGTGATGAGGCAAAACGGGGTATAGCTGCCGGCAATGAGTAGATAGATGCAGCTGTGGTCGATGATGCGAAACACGCGCTTGGCGCGCGCGGGCTGAATCGCGTGGTAGAGCGTAGAGGCTAGATATTCGAGGATAATGCTGACGCCATAGACAATTGCCGCGGCCATGTGGGCCGGGCCTCCGCCGCGCAGGGCGGCGAATACGATCAGGAGCACCAGACCCGCAATACCCAGCAGGCAGCCGACACCATGGGTGACGGAGTTCATGATCTCCTCGCCCACCGTGTAGTGCGGAACGGCCGCGGTCTTGGGTCGCGGCTTAGAACTGTCGCTCGAATCGGACATGCCGGTTACATCCTCCAACGTAAAGAGTTCTCAACACTATATCAAAGCGTCTGGGTACGTGCGAAATTTGCACCATACGCGACCCTTTGTTTACCCATTCTTTGCCTGTTGACGCATCAACGGCGAACGTCCATAATGCGCTTGCATTGAATGTTGACGTATTAACATCTTATAGGAGAATACCGCATGGCTCAAAACGCACGTTCCCATCGAAAGCTCAAGATAGCCTGCATCGTTGCACTGGTGCTCGTTGTCGCGCTGCTGGGGTTTGCCGGCAACTTCTTGTTCGACTTTGCCCTGAACCCCCAAGCGCCGTACACCATGAAGATGATGCAGGATAGCAAGAACGACAAAGAAGGCGAGCAGCCGGATGCCGAGGAAACCGAGGCGCGGGCGTGGTTTAAAGAAAACCGCGAGAGCAGCAGCCTTACCGCAGATGACGGAACCGAGCTCGCCGCTTGGTATTTTGCCGCCTCGGAGAGCACCCACGATTACGCCGTCTGCCTGCATGGATATACCAACGAGCCCATCGGCATGGCCCGATACGCCAAACGATTCCATGACCGCGGCATGAACGTACTCGCACCCGCCGCCCGCGCCCACGAGCGCTCCGGCGGCGACTATATCGGCATGGGCTGGCCCGAGCGGCTCGACATCGTCGCGTGGATCGAGCGGATCGTTCAGGCTGACCCCGAGGCGCGCATCCTGGTCTTTGGCGAGTCGATGGGTGCGGCAACTGCCATGAACGTCGCGGGGGGATCTCTACCCACAAACGTAAAATGCATTATCGAGGACTGCGGCTATACGAGTGTTTGGGACGAGTTTTCTCTGCAGCTCAAGGACGTGTTCGGCCTGCCCAGCTTTCCCTTGCTCGATGTGGCAAACTTGGTGTGCAACGTGCGCGCGGGCTACGACTTTCATAAGGCGAGCAGCGTGGGGCAACTCAAACACGCGACGGTTCCCATGCTGTTTATCCACGGCGACCAGGACACCTTTGTGCCGTACGACATGCTCGACCAAAACTACGACGCGTGCGCCAGCAAGGTCAAGCAAAAGCTCACCATCCATGGCGCCACCCACGCCAAGAGTGCGCAAGTTGACCCCGAGCTCTACTGGAATACGGTCGACGACTTTCTCGACGAGTATTTTTAGGCAAAAAGCAACGTCTGGGGCTTTATCTGGCCCCCTGTTTTCGGAAGTGCGGGGAAAATCGCGCGAAGCCCGACCAGACCGCAGTTTTACCAACGATTTATCAGGGGTTTTGTTGCCAAAAAACGGTTTGTGGTCGGCGGTATTCGATTTTTCACCGCACTTCCGAAAAGCCGCCCGTGGGCGCTGTGCTCACGGGCGGCTTTTGCTAACGTTGCGCTACAAATGCGCTTGTTTTGTCCAATAGCTAGGCGCTACTTGACCTCGATGAGCTCGTACTCGCTCGTGCCCAGGCCGATTTTTTCGGCGTGCGCGATGCACGCGCGCCAGTCGGTGTCGGGATGCGTGATGCAGAAGGGGTCCTTGGCCTGCTCGCCTTCCAGATGCTCGTGGTTGTGCTCCATCTTGGCCGCGCTATCGGTGAGCTCGGTGTTGGGCAGCGGCTCGGATGCCATGACGGCATCGGCGCAGGCCTGGTCGATGGCGACCGGGTCGAAGCTCGCGAACATGCCGATGTCGTTGACGATAGGCGTGTCGTTTTCGGGATGGCAATCGCAGTTGGGGCTGATATCCATGGCAAGCGAGATATGGAAGCTCGGGCGGCCGTCGACGACAGCCTTCGTATACTCGGCGATCTTGCAGTTGAGCACGTCGGCCGCGGCTTCATAACCGGGCTTGATGGCGTCCTGGTTGCACACGCCGATGCAGCGGCCGCAGCCCACGCAGCGATCGTGGTCGATGGCGGCCACGCGCACCGTGCGGGTGTTGCCGTTGGCAAGCTCGCGCTCGCGGGTATCATCAAACGAGATAGCGTTGTGCGCGCAGATCTTTTCGCAGGCACGGCAGCCAATGCAGTGCTCGGTCGCGACGTTCGGCTTGCCGGCGGCATGCTGCTCCATCTTGCCGGCGCGGCTGCCGCCTCCCATGCCCAGGTTCTTCATGGCACCGCCAAAGCCAGCCTGCTCATGGCCCTTAAAGTGGGTGAGGCTAATCACGATGTCGGCGTCCATGAGTGCCTGACCGATCTTGGCCTCGCGCACGTACTCGCCACCCTCGACCGGGACGAGCGCCTCGTCGGTACCCTTGAGGCCGTCGGCGATGATGATCTGGCAGCCCGTGGCATACGGGGTAAAGCCGTTCTGATAGGCGGTATCGATGTGCTCGAGCGCGTTTTTGCGGCTACCGACGTAGAGCGTGTTGCAGTCGGTGAGGAAGGGCTTGCCGCCCAGTTCCTTCACGACATCCGCGACGGCGCGGGCGTAGTTGGGGCGCAAAAAGCTCAGGTTGCCCAGCTCGCCAAAGTGAATCTTGATGGCGACGAACTTGTTCTCAAAGTCGATCTGCTCAATTCCGGCGTGACGGATGAGGCGCTTGAGCTTGTCGAGCTGGCTCTCGCGAGCATGCGTGCGCAGGTTGGTGAAGTACACCTTAGCGGGTGCTGCGGGTGCAGTTGCGGTCATAGATCTATCCCCTCGGTCTATATGGCGTTACAGACATAGAGGATGGTACCAGTTAAAGCAGAGGTAAAGTCAAGTACGGCACCTGGTCATTGGGGACGTTCTTAAATGACTACTCCTGCACCTTGAGAGCTTCGGCCAGGCCCACACGTTTGATGGAACGCATGTGCAGCAACGCCACGACCAGGTAGGTCGCAAAGCCAATGCCGACGCATGCAACCATGGACCAAGCGGGCGCATAGATTTCGATATTGCCGTTGTAGGCGAGCAGCATCGAGCGGAAGATGGCCGTGAGCGAGCCAATAATGACCGGCAGACTCAGCACGAGCGACGCCGCCACGCACAGCGTGATCGAGCGGATGTACAGATGCGAGATCTCGCTATCGCGATAGCCAAAGACTTTCATATAGCTAATCGAACGGGCGCTGTGGTCGATCACAGCCTTGGTCAGTAGATACATAAACAGCAGGAAGATAAACACCGCGAGCCCGACCATCATGCCGATCATTTTGCTCATCATGCCGATGAACTGGTCGCCCACGGCGCGCATGTCGTCGGGCGTGGTGTCGCCGGCAAAGTAACGAGCATCGAGGTCGAGCTTCTCATCGCTCGCATAGCCGTTGAAGTAGGCGGCGTCGTTGCCGAACAGCTCGTTAAAGTCGTCGATACTCATATAGATATTCATGTCCGACTTGGAGCCCCAGGTACAGTCCTTGCCCGCGTACTCAAGGGAATAATGCTCGCCCTCGTACTTGTCGTCGAGCGTGACCTTCTGGCCCTCGCTCCAGCCAAACTTATCGAGCAGACCGCCGCCAAAGACGACGCGCCCATCGCCGACGTTGAGGTCTTTCCAGTAGCGCGAATCGGGCGAGATGCCGTAGATGGAAATCGTCTCCTCGCCATTTCCGTCGCCGCGGTCGTATTGCAGCTGATAGACGGCGTATTTCTCGGCCTGAGCGATTGCGCCCGTACCGTTGTCGGTCGTATTGACCGGGTGGATATCGTCGTTGTCAGCGTCAATCTTAGAGGCCTTGTCAATTAGGTCGACAGCCTCATCGCGGTTGCAGCCGAGGGCATCGGCAAGATCGTCAAGGCGCGCGTAGAGCGCATCCTTCTTGTCCTGGACCTTGGCAAGCGCGTCCTGCACTGCGGTCAGGCTCTCGGCAGACGGAGATGCGGTCGCGGCATCGGCTGCCGCCTGCGCCGCATCGGCCGCGTCGTCAAGCTCGTCATCGGCATCCCGGACGGCAGAAAGTAGCGCGCCGTCAACCGACTGCAAGCGCTCGAGTGCCGACCACTGCTCGCGCTCCTCGGCGGTGCCCTCGAGCTCCAGCGGAGCCTTGAGCGTGTACTGGTGCTCGGCGACCAGGCTCGTCTCGAGGTTGTCCGCATAGTGCGTCATCGTGGGCAGAATCGCCAGGCCAAAGAGCAGTAGCAGCGAGGCAAACGCAATGCCCACGAAGAGCGTGGCGAAGTTGCCCAGATTGCGCAGGAAGACACGCAGACGGAAGCGGGAAACAAAACCCATGCGCTCCGGCAGTTGCATACCACGCTTGGTACCCGACTTGCCGCTCGCCTCATGACGAAGGAACTGCAACGGCGTCTTGCCCATTTTGCGAAGCAGACCCACCAGCGTGATGAGGATGAGCGCGGCGGCGGGAACCACGGCGCACTTCACAAAGATCTCCCAGCTCCAGTACACCTGGAAGGGCGGCAGGCTGTACGACCCGTAATAGAGGCCGCGCATGGGCTCGGTAAAGAACGCAACGCCGAGCGCCGTGCCCAAAAGCGCCGCGACTACGCCCACGATGGCGGGAAGTGCCAGGTAGTGCAGCACGATCTCGCGTCGACGATAGCCGCTGGCGAGCAGCGTGCCGATGATGGCGCTCTCCTCCTCGATGGTGGCGTCGGTAAGGACCACAAAGACAAACGCCATGATCACGATGATGATGTCGAGCAGCGTCATCCACATCATGGAGTCGCCGTCTACGTCGTCGCGCGCGTAGCCAATGCCCTGGTTGGAATCGGCATCGACCAGATCGTCCACGCGCGCATCGGCATCGGCCAGCGCCTCGACCATATCCTGCTCCGCATCGATGCGATCCGCGGTGGGGAGGTCGCGATCGGCAAAGGTGAAGGAGTAGGTGTAGGCGGGTGCGCCGCCGGCGTCCTCAAGCGCGGCAAAACCGGCATCGGTGACCTCGGCCACGCCGTACGTGATGGTGTTCACCGTAAAGTCCGAATTGTTGAGGAACAGCGCCTGGCTATCGGGCTGGGTCATGATGCCGCAGATGGTGTAGGTTCTGCCCTCGAGCTCGACTTTATCGCCCACGGCGAGGTCGTTGTTGGTGGCAAAGACACGGTCGATGGCCACCTCGTCGTCCGTCTTGGGCTCCTTGCCCTCACAGTAGGACGCGATATCGACCTTGGTGCGGTGCGCATAGGTGCGCAGTGTGCGCTTGGTGCCGTCGTCGCCGGACGCCTTTTTGATGATGGCATCGATGGAGAAATTCTTGTAGAGCGTGACGCCGCCGACGTCGCCGGCTGCGTCCTCGGCGGCCTTGAGTTGATCGTCGGTAGCCTCGAAGGAAGTGGTCACGCGTCCGTCCTCAATCGTGTATGCATCGCGCATGTCGTCGATAAGGCAGCCGATGGAATGCGCCGCGAGCAAAAAGCCCGATGTAAGGGCGATGCTTCCGCACATAAGCAAAAAGATGCCCAGGTACTTGCCGATATTGCGGCGTAGCTCGCGCGGGAGACGTTTTGCGAGAGGTGTCATGGCGCCGCCTACCAATCGAGCTCGGCGGCGGACACGGGCGACTCGTTGAGCTCATCCTCGACGATGCGCCCGTCGCGCAGGCGTAGCACGCGATTTGCCATGCGCGCGATGGCGGCATTGTGGGTGACAATGATGATGGTGCAGCCGTAGGTGCGGTTTACATCCTCCATGAGCTGCAAGATTTCCTTGGACGTCTTGTAGTCAAGCGCGCCCGTGGGCTCGTCGCACAGCAGCAGGCCCGGGTTTTTGACGAGTGCGCGGCCGATGGCGCAGCGCTGCTGCTGGCCACCCGAAACCTGGCGTGGGAACTTGCTGCGATGCTCGTAGAGGCCCAGCGAGCGTAGCAGGTCGTCAATGTTGAGCGGCTTTTTGGACAGGTGTGCCGTGACCTCGATGTTTTCCTTGATGGTGAGATCGGGCACCAGGTTGTAAAACTGGAAGACAAAGCCCAGCTCACGGCGTCGATACTCGCCCAGGTCGCCGGCGTTGAGCGTGGTGAGGTCGCAGCCGTCCACCAGAATAGAGCCGGCGTCGGCATCCTCCAGGCCGCCGATCAGGTTAAGAAAGGTCGACTTACCCGAGCCCGAGGGCCCCAACATGACGCAGATCTCTCCGCGGTTGATGGACGTGTCGATGCCGTCGAGCACCGTCAGGCATGCATCTCCATCGCCGTAGTGCTTTTTGAGATTCTTAACCTGGACGTAGGCTTCCTGCGTTGCCATGCTATCCCCCATTGTTAGCCTTGTACTACTTTATGAACGTAATAGTAAACCTTGGCGAACTATTTTTGGGCGAGAGCGGGGATTTGTTTCAAGACTAGTCGTTGGGGACGCTCTTAAATGACTAGGTGGCTAGGCGCGGGATTTAGCGCGTGCGAGGGCGAGGCCTGCGGCGGCGATGGCCACGGCGAAGAGTGCCGTGACGCCTAGGTCGCAGGCGATGTCGCCCAGCACGGCGGGCGTCAGGTCCGCGGCGAGCGCCTTGCCGATCGCGTCGTTCACCCAAAACGTCGGCACAAAATGCGCCACGGTCTGCACGGCCGAACCCATGAGCGACAGCGGCATCCAGGCGCCGCCCAAAAACGTCATGAGCATGCCAAGCAAGTTGCCCACACCGTTGAGCAGCTCCTCGCGCGCACCCAGGCTCGAAAGGGCAAAGCCAACGGCCAGCGGCGTGCACGCCAGGGCAAACGTCGCCGCCAGCGCCAGACATACACGGCCCACGCCGACCTCGGCGACCGCGCCGGCAAAGCCCACGACGCCCATCATGCTCGACACAACCCAGATGCAGACGGTGATCACGGCGGCGGCCGCAAACACGGCAAGCGAACGTTGGCGCTCGGAGATTGGGCCGGCATCCATACGACGTACGCGCTCGGGCTCGTTCATGCCCGAGAACACCAGCCCCACCGACACGATGACCGACGAGATAATCGCGTACGCGCCAAAGTTGAAGTACGACTCGAGCGTGGCGGCGGCTGTCGAGTCAACCTTGACCTGCTCGATCTGGACCTCGGCACGCTTCGCGGCCGCATGCTCGGCGGCCTTGGCAACGTCGCCGCTAGAGGCGGCGGGCTCAAGTGCGGCTGCAGCGCCCGCGAGCGAGATCCAGCGCGAGGCCTCGGCAGACGAAAGCGCCGCCGCCATGGTGCCGGCACCGTAGGTCACATCGAGCTTGGGCAGGGACTCCCCCGCGCGGGCGGCTGCAACGAGGTCGTCCTCAAACCCCTCCGGGATAAAGAACACGCAGTCGGCACTGCCCTTGGCGCTGTTGCTCTTGGAGAGCGCGTCCGCAAGATCGTACGTATCGTCGCCGACGCCCGTGACCAGCTCAAAGCGCGAACCCAGATGCTTGGTAAGCGCACGCGAAAGGTCGCTGTCGTCGCGGTCGACCACGATCACGTTGGCATCGTAGGGCTTGTACTCGGTGAGCTGCGACGAGTTCCAGCTCACCGATGCCGCGATAAACACACCCATGAGCGAGATGAACACCGTGTAGATAAGCAGGTAGAACGGGTGCGCGAGCGCCATGCGAAGTGCGGTCTTAAAGGTGCTCATAGCGGCTCCTTCCAAAGATCAGCGTGGCGGCGGCAACGAACAGCAGCGCCATAAGGACCAGTGCGCCGGCGCGAACGGCAAAGGGGCCCAGGTCCTCAAAGAAATACAGGCGGTTGAACATGTCGCAGATAAGCTTGACGGGGTTGAGCCAGCACTCGGCCGGGCAGGCGCGGGCGACGTCGTCGGCAAGCGCCATCGCCGGCTCGCCGTAGAGGCCGGCGAACAGGGCGCACGTGGTGGCAAAGCCCGTGAGGATGCCCGACTTGGACGCCTTGCCGCCCTTAACGGGAAGCGTGCCCACAAAGAGTCCCAGGCCCGTGGCGGCAAGCGCGGAAGCGGCGGCGCCCACGAGGCACAGCCCCTCGCGCCCGCCAAAGTCGATGCCCACGACTAGGCGCACGTAGCCGATCGCGATCGCCATCGAAGCAAAGGAGACCAGCCACGAGCCCACAAAAATACCGGCCAGCGACGCCGTCTTGGAAAGACCGCCCACGCAGCGGCGCGCCCCAAGGCCCGACAGATTGGGCTGCAAATCGACGACGCTCAAGGCGGCAAACTCGGCAGACATCATCGCAACCAGGCCAAAGAGCGCGTAGTAGTAGATGACCGTGCCATCGGGCGTGGTGCGCGTCAGGCTTACGCGGCGGGTGCCGCCCTCGAGCGACAGGGCGCGCGCAACCGCCTCCGGATCGGCAAGGGCAGCCGGGTTGTCCTGGGAAATCTGGCGCATGAGCTCGGCATTTTGCGTATACGAGCTTGCCACCGTCTCCAGGATGCTGCGATCGGTGAGCACCGACGAGGCACGCGAGCCGTCATAGCTCGAAAGCAGTGTGAGCTTGGGCGTGCCCGCGGCATCGACCGTGTAGATGCCCGCGACCTCGCCGGCCTTGAGTGCACGGTTCGCATCGGCTGCGTCGTCGCACTCGTGGATCTCGAGTAGTTGGTCGTCGCCTTCCTTGGCAAGCGACGTCGCCGCATCCTTAAAGGTCGAGGCGTCCCAGGCCTCATCCACTACGACGGCCACCGGCACCGGGTCGACCGTGCCGTCGGAGCTCAGATTCGCAAACATAAACATGAACATCGTGGAAAGCGCGACGGGAAAGATCGCGCCCCAAACCCACGTGCTCGGCCGGCGCAGCAGCGTCTTGACCGTAATGATAATGGTGTTGAACATAGCTGCCCCCTAGTCGCGCAGCTCGCGGCCGGTGATCTCGAGGAACACGTCGTTGAGGGTCGGCGGCTCGCTCCACACGCGGCCGAGCGCCACGTCGGCAGCGCGCAGCGTGTCGAGGATGTCCACCAGGTTGTGCGGGCTCGCCTCGCAGGTGCAGACGAGCTCGCCGCCGGAAAGCTCAACCGAAAGCACGTGCTCGAGGGCGCGTAGCCGCTCGACTGTGGCGGGCTCGACGGCGCCGACCTCGACCGTCACGCGCTCGCCCATCTGAATCATGCGTTTGAGCTCGTCGTTGGTGCCCTGCGCCAGCACGCGCCCGCCGTCCATGATCATGATGCGGCTGCAGATCTGCTCGACTTCCTCCATGTAATGGCTGGTATACACCACCGTGGCGCCCTCGTCGCGCAGGCGGCAGATGCCCTCCAGGATGGCGTTGCGGCTCTGTGGGTCGACCGCCACCGTGGGCTCGTCAAAAAAGATGAGCTCGGGCTTGTGCGCAATGCCGCAGGCAATGTTGAGGCGACGCGCCAGGCCGCCCGAGAGCTTACCGGGGCGAAACTTGGCAAAGTCGCCCAGCCCGACAAAGTCGATGGCTTCGTCGACCAGCGCGCGACGGCGCTTGCGGTCGCTAACGTAGAGGCTGCAGAAATAGTCGATGTTCTCGCGCACCGTAAGCTCGTCGAACACCGCCACCTGCTGCGGCACCACGCCGATGCGGCGCTTGAGGTCATAGCGGGCGGGCGTCATGGGTTCGCCGAACAGCTCGATGATGCCTTTGTCGTAGGCAAGCAGCTGCAGAATGCAGTTGATGGACGTGGTCTTGCCCGAGCCGTTGGGGCCCAGCAGGCCAAAGATCTCGCCGGGGGCGATGCTCAGGTTAAAGTGGTCGAGCGCAATAAGGTCATCGTAGCGCTTGACGAGGTTTTCGACGTGGACGATGTCTGTCATGAGGCGGCCCTTCTGTTGATTGCGGCCCGGTACGATTGCATCATCGCAGGAGCCGCCGGCGCGCGCCAGTGAGCTTTGTCACGAGTGCGAGGGGGCGGAGGCGAAACCCCCGCTCGCGCGAGCGATCGACGCCGCTTTGCCGCGCGGGAGGAATGTCACAGTTGCGCAGGCGGCCCCTCCACCACGCACGGCTTCGCGTACAATACCCGTATGAACAGGCTTTTCGACAAATCGATCGTGCTGGCGTGCTGCATTGCGGCCGCCACGAGCCTTGCTGTGGACGCTCGCCTGGTCGCGGCGTTTTGCCTTGGCGTTATTGTCACCTCACTGGCCGAGGTCGCACAGGAGGAACGCACGCGCCGCACAAGCGAGGCCGCAAGTTACGCTTACATCATCGCGGCCGTCTTTGTGCCGCCGTTTATGCCGTTTACACCCCTCGCCTTCTATGACATCGCGCGGCGCGTGCGCCGCGAGCACGCCTGGGTCGCGCTGGGCATTGGCCCCGCTTTTGCCTTTGCGCTTGTCGCGAACCTTCGCGCCGATGCGCTCGCCGCCCGAACGCTCCTGTTGACCGCCATCCTTTCGGTTGCCGCCACCTTGTTATCGCTACGTACCGCCCAGTTAGAGCGCGAGCAGCAGCGCATGCGCCGTATCCGCGACGAGTTGCAGGAACGTGCTCTGGCGCTCGAAGCGCGCAACCGCGATCTTGCCGACCGCCAGGACTACGAAGTCGAGCTCGCGACACTCGCCGAGCGCGCCCGCATCGCGCGCGAGATCCACGATAACGTGGGCCACCAGCTCACGCGCGCCTCACTGCAAGCCGAAGCCTTGCGCGTGGTCCATGCCGACGAGCCCAGGGTCGCCGCCGATTTCGCCGACGTCAAACGCACGGTTGACGAGGCGCTCCAGCTTGTGCGCACCAGCGTCCACGCGCTCAACGACAACGCCGTCGACCTTTCCGTGCAGCTCGAACGCATTGTTGAAGGCGCGCGCTCAGACGGCGGTCCGCAGATTGAGCTTGAAGTTATGACCGAACATGCGCCCGCAAACGTCGCCAATTGCTTTGCGGCGGTCCTGCGCGAGGCGCTCTCCAACACCATGCGCCACGCTTGCGCCCAGACCGTCACCGTACGGTGCATGGAGCACCCGTCGTTTTACCAGCTCATTGTTACCGATGATGGCGCGGGCGGGGTCCAAGCAAACAGCCGCGGTGCCGCGGAGGGCATGGGGCTCGCCTCCATGCGCGAGCGCATCGAGGCGCTTGGCGGCACCTTCACCGCCGGCCCGCGTGTCGGCGCCGGCGGCTGGCGCGTGTTTGCCACCGTTCCCAAACAGCAAGGAGATGAGGACCGATGAGGCTCATCGTTGTCGACGACGACCGCCTGGTGGTCGATTCGCTCAAGATTATCCTGGGCGCCCAGCCACAGATCGAGGTGGTGGGCACCGGCGCCAACGGCAACGACGCGGTTTCGCTCTATGCCGAGCACGCACCCGATATCGCACTGCTCGACATCCAGATGCCGGAGCGCGACGGCCTTTCGGCGGCACGCGAGATCCTTGAACACGACCCTGCGGCGCGCGTGGTGTTTCTGACGACGTTCTCGGATGACGAGTACATCGTGTCGGCGCTCAAGCTGGGCGCCCGCGGCTACCTGATCAAAACCGATGTCGCCGCCATCCCACCAGCGTTGACACAGGTCATGGACGGTAAACGCGTGCTCGAGGGAAAGGCGATCGAGGACATCGATTTTGGCGGAACGGGCGTCGAGGCGGGCACGACCCGCCGGCCCGCGGCCTTTGCCGGCCTGACCGACCGCGAGTTCGAAGTCGCCGAGCTCATCGCCCGTGGCCTCGACAACAAGGAGATTGCCGCCACCGCCTACATGGGCGAAGGCACCGTACGCAACCACATCAGCTCGATCCTGGCAAAGATGGGTCTGCGCAACCGCACGCAGATCGCCATCGCCTACCTGCGAGGCTAGCCGCTGGCTGCCGCCAATTTGATGCCATTTCAAAACTATGCCGGTTTACTACGATGAACCGCATATCTCCGACCACGGCAAATTGCGCACTTACAAAACCGCAGGTAGAACACTTGCGATATTTGCAAAAATGCGGGTGTGGTCAGGAATCTCGGATTCATCGTAGTAAACCGGCATAGTTTTGTTCGGGCGGCCCTGCACGAGTGTCTCCGCCAGCCTCGCGGGACCAAAATGATCCGTTTTCCTCCGTCCCCAATGGATCAGCCGAAACCGCCCGCCACGAAATCGGCCCATCTACTACGTTTGACTCGATACCCCTGACCATACCTTCGTTTTGAACAAAACCGCAGGCGTTCTACCTGCGGTTTTGTTTTTGCGCTTTTCGGCATGGTTGGGGGTAAGGGGCTAAACGTAGTAGATGGGCCGGTTTCGTGGCGCGCCCTCCTCCCCAACGCACAAAAGCGCCACCACGGAGGAGGGAGATGCCTCCGTGGCGGCTGGGGGTAGGAGTAGGTCGGGATTTAGCCCTGCCGGCCGCCCGGGGCCTTTTGGCCCCGGGCGCTGTCGACGTGCCTAGCGCTTACGGATACCCCAGACCAGGGCTCCGACGCCGGCCATGGCGATGACAAATGCCATAAGCAGAGCGGCGGCCTGCCGGTCACCCGTGGTGGGCAGGAAACCCTTGACCGTCTTGACGATGTTCGTCACGGTCTTGGGCGTGCCGGGATCGGGCGTCGGCACGGGCGTCTCGGGCTTCTTGTACGTGTTGTTGAACACGATACCCTCGACGCTCTTGTCGCCCTTGGTAAAGGCGACGTTCGCCCTGAGGTTGCCCTCGCCGTCATCGACCACGTTGACGGTCACGGTAAAGACGGACCTGTCGTAGGTCATACCGACCTCGTCGCCCTTGACCTCGCTGATGGTGTAGACGTGCGTACCGGGCTCGTCGTACTCAAACTTGTCGAAGCTGATCTTGCCGTCGGCATCGTTGGCAACCGTAGACTCGATGTCCTCGCCAACGAGCTTAAAGCTAAACTCGTCCTTCTTGAGCTCGCGTCCCTCGAGCACCTTGATGGCGCCGATGGAGACCTGCGTGGGCATGGCGTGATACTTGTTGGTAAAGCCAGCCGACTCGGTGGTTCCCTCGAGCTTGTGCGTCGCGGCCAGCGTGCCGTCGCCGTTGTCGGAAACGGTGGTCACGACGGTGTAGGTCGTGCCGTCATAGGTGACGCCCTTGTACAGGCCGAGCGCGTTGGGACAAGCCTCGCGCAGCGTGTACGTGTGCGTGCCGGGTGCCTCGTAGCGGATCGGGCTCAGTGTCACAGTGCCGTTGGCGTCGTTGGTGCCGCTTGCGACAACCACGTCGTCCTCGAGCAGATCGAACGTGAACTCGCCGACTGCAAGGTCGCGTCCGGTCAGACGCTTGACCGTCTTGACCTGATCGGTCACGGACGAATCGGTAGGCGTTACGCTGTAGGTGTTGGTGAACGTGAAGGCAGCACCGTCGTCGCCTTCGCGCTTGACGCTCAGATGTCCGGCGCCGTCGTCAGTCACGGTATAGGAAACCTTGCGCGTGGCGTTGGCATCGTTGGTCACGCCAGGGGCGCTGCCGGTCTCGGTCACCGTATAGGCAAAGGTGTGCGAGCGCGGAGCGGTGGGGGTTGCGGGATCGGACTCGTCGTTGGACTCATCGGTCTCGGCAGCGTCGGCGTCAACCTCGGCCTCACCGGTGTTGGCTTCGGCGTCGCTCGATGCGTCGTCAGAAGCATCGTCCGTCACGCCCAGGGCGCGGTTGAGGTCCTCGAGCGTAAAGTGGATCTTGCCAAAGTCCACGTTACCGGCTGCGTCGTTGGTTACGGTCGTGCGCTCGGGCATCGGGGCACCTGCCTCGTCGGCGGTCACGGTAAAGGTGAACTTACCCGTGATGTCGGCCGGGGTCAGGCCCTCGGCAACCTGGAGCTTCTTAGTACCGGTGAGCGCGGCATCCACGGCGTCGGCGCCGTAGGCGTTCTCGAACAAGGGCTCGACGCCGCCGTAGTCGACCGTCGCCGTCAGGGTACCGTCACCGTTGTCGACGACGATAACCTTAAAGCCAAAGCTCCACGTTGTAGCGGAAACGCCATTCGGCAGCCCGAATAAATCTTCGTAGGCCGTGTAGTTAATGGTCCAGGCAAGCTTGCCGTCCTTATCGGTACGATAAGCAAGCCCAGCAGCCTCAAGATTAGCAAGCATCTTGGTGTCGTAGTGCAGCGTATCAAAGCTCACGTGCCCGCCGATATTGGGCTTGAGGTTTTCGTATGCCACAAGCTCACCCTGATAGGCGATGCCGAACCAGAACTCGCCGTCGGCCATCGGGCGACCGGTCAGAGTCTTGGTGGCAACGACCTGAGCAGCGGTGCCACCAGGCGTGTTGGTCGTAGCGCTGTAACTGTTGTGGAACGGCACCAGGGCCTTCTCGACCTTGTTCTCGCCACTCTTGTGGACCGTCTCATGCGTGCCCTCGGGACCACCGGAAACGGTCGTCGTAGCAGTGAGCGTACCGGCGGTGTCGTCGACGATGGCGATCGTCACCGTGCGTACGGCGTCATCGTAGGTGTAACCGGGCTGGCCGTCGTTCTTTTCGGCCACGGTGTACTTGAAGGTCTTGCCGGCGTCAGCTTGCGTAAATTTAACCTCATGACCAGCCAGAATGTCGATCAGTCCGACCGTTCCCTCTATCGTTGCGGGGGACTCGAAGTTGTTGGCCCCGGGCAGCAGGCCAAGTGCGCGAGCCGAATCATCGTCGGCGGGCGTCACGGTAAAGGTGAACTGGCCCTCGGTCATGGGGCGGCCGTCCAGATACTTGCTGAGCCACAGACCGCCGGCCGCGGTGTAGTTAAGCTCAGTGCGGTACGTGTTGGTAAAGCGTCCGTTTTCCTTCTTGGTGACGTTGGCGGTCAGGTTGCCATCGCCGTCCTCGGTCACGGTTACTTCGGCGGTCGCGACGTGGGAGTCATACGTCATGCCGACCGTATTGCCCGCGTTCTCGCGGATCTCGTACTTGTAGGTTCCGGCAGCCGTGTAGCGAATCTTGCCGAACTTGATGGCGGCAATGCCGTCCTTCGCATCGTGCTTGCTCACGGTTACGGTTGCAGGATCGGGTAGCGGGGCGCCATCGGGGGCGGTAATGGTAAAGCTGAACTCGTCCCCATCCGTCCACTCGCGACCGTCGATGGCCTTGCTCAGGTCAAAGTCGAGGTCTGCATCGGTCGGGGTCACGCTGTAGGTGTTCTTGAAGGTTGCGGTCTTGGCGCTCTTCAGCTCGTGCGTAGCGCTGAGGGTACCGTCACCGTTGTCGGTAATGGTGGTCTCGATGGTGTACTTGGTGTCGCTGTACGTGATGCCCTTGCTGGTGGTTCCGCCGTTGACCTCGCGCAGCGTGTAGGTGTGCTTGCCGGCCTTGGTGTACTTCACGGAGCTCATCGTAATCTTGCCGTCGGCGGCGTTCTTGCCGGTGGCGACGACCTCGGCGTCCTCGCCCTCGCCCTCGACCAGCTCGAAGAAGAACTCGTCGGCAGCAAGCTCGCGTCCGGTCAGAACCTTGGTCGCGGTGATCTGGTCGGTGACGCTGAACTCGTCAGGATTCGGCTTGTAGCTGTTGTTGAACTTCGCCTCGTCGTCGCCCTTCAGGGCATGCTTCGCCTCGAGCGTGCCGTCGCCCTTGTCGGCGATGGTGGTCTCGATGGTGTAGGTCTTGCCATCGTAGGTGATGCCGTTGCCGGCGTCGCCCTGGACCTCGCGCAGCGTGTAGGCGTGCTTGCCGGCAGCGGTGTACTCGATGGGGCTCATCGTGATCTTGCCGCGGGCATCGTTCTTGCCGGTGGCGACAACATCGTTGTCCTCAACGAGCTCGAAGGAGAACTCGCCTTCCTTGAGATCGCGCCCGGTCAGGACCTTGGTCGCCGTGACCTGATCAGTAACACTGAAGCTCTTGGGAGTTACGGTGTAGGCGTTCTCGAAGGTCGCCTTCTTAGCGTTCTGCAGCTTGTGCTCCACGCTGAGGGTGCCATCGCCGTTGTCCTGGACGGTGGTCACAATAGTGTACTCAGCGGTGCTGTAAGTAATGCCGTTTTCGGTGGTACCGGCCTTGGTCTCGCGCAGCATGTAGGTGTGCTCGCCAGTCGCGGTGTAGGTGACGGGATCCATCACGATCTTGCCGTCGGCATTGTTGGTGCCGGTGGAGACTACGTTATTGCCCTCAACGAGCTCGAAACGGAACTCGCCGGCAACGAGGCCGATCTCGCGGCCGGTCAGGACCTTGGTCGCGGTGACCTGGCCGGTGACGCTGGAGTCACTGGGGTTCGGCTTGTAGCCGTTGCTGAACTTCGCCTCGTCAGCGTCATTCAGGACATGCTTCGCCTCGAGCGTGCCGTCGCCCTTGTCGGTGATGGTGGTCTCGATGGTGTAGGTCTTGCCGTCGTAAGTGATGCCGCCGGCGTCACCCTTGACCTCGCGCAGCGTGTAGGTGTGCTTGCCGGGCTTGTCGTACTCGATGGGGCTCATCGTGATCTTGCCATCGGCGGCGTTCTTGCCGGTGGCGACGACCTTGGCGTCCTTGCCCTCGCCCTCGACGAGCTCGAAGGAGAACTCGCCCTCAGCCATGTCGCGGCCGGTCAGGACCTTGGTCGCGGTGATCTGGTCGGTGACGCTCGTCTCGACAGGCGTCACGTTATAGGTGTTGGTGAACGTAAAGGCTGCGTTGCCATCCGGGTTGCGGGACACGCTCAGTTTGCCCTTGCTGTCATCGGTCACGGTGAAGGAAACCTCGCGCGACAGCTTGGCGTCGTTGGTCACGCCAGCGACCTCGCCGGACTCGGTCACGGTGTAGGTAAAGGCATGCTCGCGCTTCTCGGGCTTCTCGCCCAGGGCCTTGTTAAGGTCGTCGAGCGTAAAGGTGATCTTGCCAAAGTCGACCTTGCCCTTGGCATCATTGGTCACGCTCGCGTTCGCGGGCATGGGTGCGCCCTCTTCACCGGTCACGGTAAAGGTGAACTTACCGGTAATGTCAGCCGGGGTCAGGCCATAAGGAACCTGCAGATTCTTCTTGCCCACAAGCGATGCCTCGACAGGCGCGGCAGTGTAGGTGTTCACAAACTCGTTGCCGGCATCGCCGTAGACAGCCGTCGCCGTCAGGGTACCATCGCCGTTGTCGACAACGGTTACACATGCGTCAATTGCCGACACGGTGGCGCTCACGCCCGCAGGCAGCTTGCCGATCTGCTCGGCAGCAATGTAGCGAATGGTCCACGTGGGCTTGTCTGAGCTATCGTCAAACGACGCCTTCTCTTCCTCGACCAGCTTGGCAAGCGACTCGGTCGTATACGTCAGCGGACCGAACTCAACCTTGCCGCCCTTGTTGGTTGCATCCAGCAGAACCTCGTCGTGCCCCGCATAGCTCAGCGCAAACTTAAATTCGTCATCGGCCATCGGGCGCCCCGTGAGCTTCTTGGTTGCCTCAAGAGTCAGCGAGGTTTCCGTCTTGGCGCTATAGATGTTCTTGAACTCGGTCTCGCCCGAGATCTTTTCAACGTCAGCCTTAAGCCCACCCGTGGCCTTAACCGCCACGGTCACCTTGAACGTGGCAACGTTCTTGCTGTAGGTGATGCCACCGGCGTCGCCCTTGACCTCGCGGACCTCATAGGTGTACTCGCCCGGCTTGTTGTAGGTGATCTCGCCAAAGTTAATGGCCGCCTTGCCCTTGTCATCCAGGTTCGCCTTGGTCACAGTCGCGGTCGCGGGTGCGGGCATCGGGGCGTCATTCTCGGACGTCGCGGAGAGCTCAAACTTAAACTTGTCCGTATCCGTCCACTCGCGACCCTCGAGCACCTTGGTCAGGCCAAAGCTCGTCTTGGTATCCACCGTTGCCGGCGTCACGTTAAAGCTGATCTTGCCGTTGTTGCCCAGGTGAACGTCAACCTCCGTGGCGTCCGACTTGGCAGACGTGTTGTTCCACTTGGGATTGAGCACGTCGGCCGCGGTACCAGTAGGGTTGCCGCCCACGAGTTCCTTGGTGGTATGAAGTTCGTCAATAAAGGCTAGTCGCGCGGTTCCCTCACTAAACGACAGGTTGCCGCTCGCATCGCGCACGATTGCGCCCTCAAACTGCGCGGCATGTCCACCGGTAAACTCAATAATAGCTGTGCGGGGCTCGACCTTACTGTCTGTGCCTTTCGCCTCGAACTCATCCTTGTAGTAATAGATGCCCTCGGCAGCCAGCGAGCCCGTCGCAGGCGTTGTGCAGTTCTTATCCACATAAATGGGAGTCTGCTTCTGGAAATAGTAATAACGGTTGGTGTCGGCAGGCTCAAAGTTTGCGATCGTATCGCCCAACGCGCCAGCGTTCCACTTGTTCGCGTAGAAGTTCACGATCTTGGAACCGTTCTCCGCTGTGATCGTATTGCTCTCGATGTAGCCCTTGAGCCCCGCTACCTTCTCGGGCGCAAACAGGTTGTCGAGCGCGTCTCTCTTAACGCTCGAGGTGTGGTTCACCCGGATGGGCTCAGTATCGTCGACCGTAAGAACACCATCGGTGATCTTAAAGTGGCGCAGCGGAATCAGCGACGCAGGAATCTTGACTGTTACGATATCGCCGGCCTGAGGCTTGCCCTCTTCGGTATGCTGAACGGTGATGACCAGGTTCGCAGCGGCACCCGTAAATTTGTAGGTGTCGACATTGCCTTCGGTCTTCTTTGTCGGCTTGTCAAACGTCGTGCCGTTATACACGACAGACGTAAAGTTGTCGACCTGCATAAAGTCGCCCAGCTCGTCAGTAAACGTAATGTAGCCAGACTTATGCTCGCCATAACCGCCGTGAACTTCGGTCGGGTAACCAGCTTGGATAATGCTTCCCGAGATCTCTTCGAAGATTTTCTCGAGCTCAGAGGCGCTGGTTGCCGACTTGTAGTAATTGGCGTTTTCTGCGCGCGCACCAAAGTTGATGGTCCATTCGCCCCAGGAAGAAATGCTGGATGAGGCGGCAGGATAGTTGCTCGACACGGCATGCATGAACTTATTCTCTTTGCTTGTGTCTTCAGCCGTGGGGACGGCACTGGGGTTTACGCCGCTAAAGATACCGATCGTATAAATGTCGGCACCTTTATCCTTGAGGTCCTTGGCGCTTTTGATGGCGCTATTGGCAACCTTTTTCTCGAACCCACTAGAACTCGTAGGTGAACCATCAGTGAAGAAGACAACGATCTTCTTGGCGTCGGCGCGACCAGACGAAAATACCTCATCAGCCAGCTGCAAGCCATAGTCGGCGCGTGTAGAACCGGCGGGGTTAATTGCGTTGATTGTTTTCTTAAGATCAGTTGCGCCGGGTTCAGTCGCGCTGGCTTCAGAACAATTGGTCAAGCCCATCATGGTCTGTGAGTAGTTGTAGGTGTACCCATCATCACGATAAAAGTCATTTCCGACCGTGGTGGACTTATTGCCCGAGAACTTAACGACGGCAACCTGATGCTGCTTGGACTCGTCCGAAATCTTTGCATTTTCCTTGGCGATGGTGTCAATAAAGCTATTGGCAGCCGTCTTCAGCGCATCGATACGCTTGATGGGGCCTCCGTCGCCCATAGGATCACTCATCGAACCAGAGGCATCCAACACCAGCACGATGTCGAGCGGCTTGCCGGAGACCGTCGTATCGGATGTCGAAGAGATAGCAGACAGCGTGGTCAGGAAATCAGAATCCCCGTTCTCGACTGCCCTGACCGTCTTGTCGGTCCAGATTCGGCCGACGTTTTGAGTTGTTATTTCCTTTCCGTTATAGCCGCCGGCCCAGAACTTCCAGTGGTTGCTGGTGTCGTAGTCGACGACCGTTTTTCCGGTCATGGCCGGTCCGTCCATTCCGGTGCTGGACCTGGCGTTGGCCTCGGGCAGCATGGCAAATGCTGCAGCCGGCAACACCAGCACTACGGCCAGTATCACCGCCAAGAGACCCCTCGTGTACTTACTCATCGCGTCTCCCTTCTCGCGGTCTCAGACCTTGCAACAGCCTAAAGTTACGAAATGAGACACAATTTGGGCAGGTGACACATGTTCCAGATTCTGTTTTGGGCGTGAGACAAATGTCTCACCAAAGTTGAGACACGGCGTTTTCGCAGGAAAACAGGTGCGACTCGGAGCCATCAGGCAAAAATGATCCGTTTTCCTCCGTCCATGGGAGATCAAGGGCTGTCACCGGTATGGTGGCATTTCAAAAGTATGCCGGATTACGGGGCTAATGTCGGGACCCTCATCCATACCCTCATTTTTTGAAAACGGCAGGCTATCTACCTGCGGGTTTGTTTTTGCGATTTTCTGTATGGTCGGAGGTTCGCTATCCAGCCCCGTAATCCGGCATAGTTTTGTTCGCGACGGCACAGCCGCGCGTTTAAATCAGAACCACCCTTAAAAAGGGTGGTTTGCTCTTAGGGTATAACCCACGGGC
>OLPS01000507.1_pt1 | contig 49259 bp, 53 predicted proteins | sample 1673071 | NCBI WGS metagenome assembly OLPS01 (sample SAMEA3136752, study PRJEB25190) | human gut metagenome | reverse complement strand
TTGCCGCCCCCACGGCAAGCGGGATGTTGATGCCTCCGTTGGCGTTGACGGCCCCTGCAAAAGTCCCGGATTCAGCCGTCAGGTTTTTTAATTCGGCATTTTCTCCTTGCCTGATGCCGTTCTGGCCTGGCAACCCTGGAACGGCTGTTTTGAAAACCTGGGTGATCAGGGCTTCTTCATCGGATACTTCTACGGCGTCCGTCGGGGCCGCAAAACCGTATTGCCCTTTTTTGTCTGCTTCCAGAATAAGCATGGACGTCTCTCCGGAATTGAAGATGGCGCTTACAGTACAAGCTTTTGTACAGGTCATGACATAGGAACTTCCCTTAATAGTATCAACTTTCATAAATAAATTATTTTTTTAACTATTGATAAAACTCCGGAAAAATCATCAGGCATAAAACGTTGAGACGTTTCTGAAGAAGTATGCGGGCGGTTCTTTCCGGATTCGGAAAAATTCAGGAATGAAGCTGAGCCGGCTTGTTAAAAAAATAGCCGGCTCCGGTATTTCCCCATAAAAGGCGGTTTTGTAAATGGCCGGGTGTCAGAAAAATAAGGCCTTCCCTCCGTATTTCTACTGATGCCTGCCTTGTAGAAGCCGTTTACCCTTTCCCAGGAGGCATCTCATTTTGGAGATGAACATCCGGCCGGGATCGTTTTGCTTCCGGAAATCCCTGATGTCCTCTTTCCACGGAGATTTCTTCCAATACTTGTAGAACAATCCGTAATCCTGGCGAATGCTGTTGGGATGCCAGGGTTTGGGATGGCCCCAGTAGTGGATAATGCCCGGCCGCCTGGCGGCTTCCAGCAGGTCTGCCGGCTTTAGGGGATTATTTTTGAAGCTTTTCACGCCTTCCCAGCGAATGGACCAGATAGCCCCGTCGCAAATGTTCCACATGGGGTGAAGCAACAAGATACGCTGCTGATAGCATACATTCAAAATATCCTGATCCTGCCAGGAAAGGCGGTGAATATTGTTTTTCGCCCAGGATAAAACCTGGGATTCAAAACATTCTTCACGTATTCTTCCGATATGGTAAAGAATGACGCCGGCATTGATGTAAATGGAGTCCCGGTCCAGATTCATTTCTCTCTTCCAGCGTGAAAAAGACTCCTCGGATAAATCTTCCGTGGTGAAAACGCCGGCAATGAGGCAATCTCCGAATTCGGATTCATACATGGGGCTTATGTCCCTGTTGAAAATGGTATCAATATCCACGTAAAGGGCGCGTTCTACCGTGGCGGGAAGTTCCCCTGCGAGGCCAAGACGGTAATACGTCGCCGCCGACCATTTGGAACCGACGGGGAAATCCGTATATTTATCCTTCATGTCAATGAAGTGCAAATGGAGATTGTAGCCCTGTTGCAGGGAATGGAAACGGGCCGTATTATCCCCGCTTAACCCGCCGGTCATGATATAAATATCGGCATGAACGCCGGGCGGCAAATTCTCCATGAGGGACACAATGCTCACGCCCGTTCCCAGCGCGCCGTTATCGTCTGTAGCGTATACGATATTCATGAGCGTGAACGGACTGGATCTTGGTGTTTGCTCTCCATTCCGTTATTGGTTTGCAACCGGAAAAACAGGGAGCGGCCCATCCTTTCCAGGCGGTCCAGCCATTTGCAGGAGAACATGGTTCTGTCCATGAGCGCGGAAAATGATTGTGCCATGCCTGCCCTTGCGGAACACGCTTTCATATAGGAGTCCAAAAACGGCCGGTTCAGGCATGGATGCATGATTTTCCTGATCCTGCCCGTCAGGGAAATCCGCTCCTCTGCGTTGAGCGATAACAGTCTTTTGGGATGCAATTCCCTGATGACCAGATAATGGACGGCAAATTGCCATTTGGGATTTTTCATGGCTTCAAGCTCATTCAGCAGAGGCGCAATGAGTGAGTGGAGGGAGACATGCTGGTAATGCTCGTCATGCATGGCGGAAGAAGCTCTCTGCCTGTAAATGGAGGTGACGGAGCCTCCCAGCCCGATCAGGCCTGTCCCCCACATGCACCGTGTCCAGTACAGGCCGTCTTCCCCATAGGGCATCGCTTCTTCCCAGGGGGGAAGCCGGGACGCAAGAGACGAATTCAGGATTACGCTGCTGGGATGCATGAAAAGCACTCCCCGTATCCCCAGCCTCCGGATAGATTCGGGATAAGATGGAGGGCGCGGCGGGATGGCCTCCAGTTCATCCCTCATGTAGCGGTTGGCATAGGCCAATATCTCCGGATGACGGTTGAAAAAATCGGCTGCCAGCTCCAGATGCTCGGGATACCAGTAATCGTCTCCGTCCAGGAAAGCGATGTAAGCCCCCACGGCCTTCTTCATCCCTGCATTTCGCGCCCGCGATACGCCGCCGTTAACTTGGGAAACCAGGCGAATTCTGGGGTCATGAAAAGATTGAATGATGGAAACGGTCTCATCGGAAGAACCGTCATCCACGATGATGATCTCAAAATCCTGAAATGTTTGAACCAGTACTGACTGAAGGGCGGCAGCAATATAATTCTCCAGATTATAGGCCGGGATAATAATGCTGAAGAACGGTTTCTATATATAAGGGGAATGATGAACTGCTTCGTGAGTGGAACGGGAACCAGGATATGGAGAACATGATTCTGATGGGGTTGTAACTATCGCAACCGGTGAATGGCAGGGGGACGAATCCATTGTTCCTCTCATGATTCATCAGCGCGCGAATGAACCTGTCATAGCGAATTCCAAATTCGATTGGGAAATTCCGGATTCAGCATGAATGGACAGAGAATTGTCCCAAGGCCTCATGGAACCGGTGGGGGGTGGAGGTATTCCCGCTAGGTTTGGTTCTAAGAGTTCTATGATTCTAAAAAATAATTGCTTATGAAAAAATGTGTGTGTTGGGAGCAGTAAGGGAAAGCAGAATCTTTCGTCCTGTTTTACCGGCTTCGGGCTCTCTGTCCGCAAGGGGGGAGATTCTTGATCACAAAACGTCCGCGCAACATAAGTTCCTTGGTGTAAAAATCAACCCTTGACCCCGGATTTGGAATCCGGTATGAACATGATGTCTTATATGTAAACGGGGAAGAGCAATATTCCTTTCGTTTTTTTCACTTCCTTTTCTGCATTTTTTTTCATGAATTCTTCGCGACTCCCTTCCATCAGCATTATCCTGACCGGGCATAATCAGGAGCATTGCATCCGGGATGCCATCCGGAGCGTATTCGGGCAGGATTATGAAGGGCCGGTTGAAATCATCCTTTCGGATGACGGATCTTCCGACGGAACCTTCGCCGTCATGCAGGAAATGACGGCTCAATACAGGGGGCCGTACCGGGTAATCTTGAACCGGAATGAAACGCCGCTGGGGCGCGGGCCTCATATCCGGCAGGCGGTTGGTCTGGCTTCCCATGAATGGATTCTCCGTCAGGATGGGGACGATTGTTCCTTCCCCTGGAGATGCAGGTTTTTTGCCTGGGCAGTGATGGAGTATCCGGATGCCGTGGCTGTAGTCAGCCAGATGATTAACGTCTATGAGGAACCGGGAGTTGCGTTTGAATTCCCGGCATTTCCCTCCGTTCCACGGGAAATGCCGGCTGTCGTGCTCCAACAAGGGGCTTTTTCTTCTTCAGCTCATTATGGACCTGCTATGATCATCAGAAAAAGTGCATACGAGTGGGGAAATGCTTTTCCGATAACGGCTAATTTTGAGGATGATCTAATGGCGTTTCACGCATGGTTGCAGGGTAATATTTATGAATTGCCGGATACGGCTCTGTGTTATTACCGTTTTGCAGCACAAAATATCTCCGCTGTCAGTAGCGCATTCCGGTTTGCCGACATGCAGACGGCAGAGGCTTTTGAAAGGAAGGACTTAGTAATGTTGGAGCAGTTGAAAGAAAGCGTAGAAGCGGGGATGAAACTGTGCGGGGAATTGCTGGAGGGCCTTGCTCCGGTTTTTCGTTCGCGGGAAGAACTGCTTGCCGAAATGGAGGAGAGGAGAAAAAAGATAAGCTATATTGATCAGTTGCAGAATTGGTGGAATTATTCCTTTTCTCAAAGATGGTCCTTAAAAGGACCAGGAAAAAGGGGTATAGCCCGTTGTTTGCCGCAAAAGCTGTATTTATTTTGCATGGTCTTCTTTTTCAAGCTCAGGAAAGTGAAACGGGCCGTTTGCGGCGCCCGGCAGGATTTGGAATAAGGGTAAGGAAACGCTTGAAGAAGGAGGGGAACTTTTGCTCGGACGGGTTCTCTCCGCTCCGGCGTTGTTTTTGATGGAGAGGGGGGCGGAAGATGGCTTCTCCGGCTCGAAAGAAGCAGGGAGGGGGAGCCGGATTGATGCGTGGCGGGTTTTCTCCGGAAAAAGAAAAAGCGCCTTTCCTGAAAAGATGGAAAGGCGCGGTGACAGGTTCAAGGGGGAGATCCCGAATTAGTACACGTCCCGCTGGTAACGGCGGTGCTGTTTCATGTCCGCCACATATGCCGCGGCTTCCTCCGGAGTTTTATGGCCCCAGGTCTGGATGACTTCATGAAGGGCGTTGTCCACATCCTTCGCCATGCGGGAGGCGTCCCCGCAGACGTAGAAGCAGGCGCCGGCTTCCAGCCATTTCCAGAGCTCTTCGCCTTCCTGGACCATGAGGTGCTGCACATACACCTTCTTTTCTTGGTCTCGGGACCAGGCCACGGACAACTTCAGTTTGCCGGTGCCGGTCAACTGGTTCAGCTCGTCTTCATAACAGAAGTCGGTAGCCCTGTACGGATTGCCGAAGAACAGCCAGTTGCCGCCCTTGGCGCCGGAAGCGGCGCGTTCCTCCCAGAATGCCCGGAAAGGGGCGATGCCGGTGCCGGGGCCCACCATGATAATGGGGGTGTCCCCGTCTTCCGGAAGGCGGAAATTCTTGTTGGTATGTACGAATACCCTGGCCGTATGGCCCGGCTGGAGGCGGTCCGCCATATAGGTGGAGCAAACGCCGCCGCGCTTGCGGTCACGGGCCATATAGCGCACCGCGCCCACGCACAGGTGAACCTGTTCAGGATGGGCGTTCGGGCTGGAGGCGATGGAATAAAGGCGCGGCATGATCTTTTTCAGGATGCCGACGAAAGCCTCCGCGGATCCGAAGGAAGCGGGGTATTCCGTGGCCAGATCCAGTACGTCCCGGCCCCACAGGAAATCGCTGAGGGCTTCCTTATCCCCGGACAGAAGCGTGTCCAGCTCCTGGCTGCCGGAGGCGGCGGCCCACTTGGCCAGCAGGGCTTTGTTGACATTGGTAATGTCATAGCAGTGAACCAGGGCGTCTTTCAGGCTTGCGGTTTCCCCTTCGGGCGTGGGAATCTGGGAATCCGGGCTGAGGCCGAGCCTGTCAATCAGGGCGTCCGCCAGGGAGGGATCATTGGCGGGAATGACGGCCAGGGCGTCCCCGGCAATATAATTCATTCCGGAACCGTCCAAGCTGTATTCAATGTGGATGGTTTCCTTGGGGCTGCCTTCCCCGGTGATGTGCCTGACGGAGAGGACGGGAGCGGGAAACGGATTTTTTTTGCCGTATGGTTCAGTGGTCATGATGATGGAGGGGGTGAAAAGAATATTACCAGCGGATAACGGCGGCGGACCAGGTAAGCCCGGCGCCGAATGTGACCAGGACGACGTTGTCTCCCTTGCCGAATCTGCCGGAACGGCGCGCTTCGTCAAAGGCGATGGCGACGGCGGCCGCGGACGTGTTGCCGTACTTCTCAATGTTCACGAACACCTTATCTTCAGGAATGGAGAGGCGCTGCGCTACGGCGTTAATGATGCGGAGATTGGCCTGGTGGGGAATAATCAGCTGAATATCGTCCGCCGTGAGGCCGGCGCGTTCAATGACGCTGGCGGCGGAGGCCTTCATGCGCGTGACGGCATGGCGGAAGGTTTCATTGCCGCGCATGGCCAGGGTAGCCAGGCGTTCATGGGCGTTTTCCGCTGTGGTTGGGCAGCGGGAGCCGCCGCCCGGAATCTGGAGCAGGTCATGCAGGGAGCCGTCCGAACCGATATCCGTGGCAAGGACGGAGCCTTCCCCCTCTTCCCCCGTGGAGGCCTGGAGCACGGCTGCCCCGGCGCCGTCCCCGAACAGGACGCAGGTGCTGCGATCCTCCCAGTTGACGACGGTGGAAAGTTTTTCAGCGGCGATGATGAGCGCCGTTTTCATCTGCCCGGTGCCGATGTACTGGACGGCGGTCTTCATGGCGAACAGGAAGCCGGAGCAGGCGGCGGAAATGTCAAAGGCGGCGGCATTCTTGGCGCCAAGGGCATCCTGGATATAGCAGGAAGTGGAAGGTGTGAACGTATCCGGCGTGATGGTGGCGACGATAATCAGGTCAATATCCTCCGGCTTCAGCCCGCAGGATTCCAGAGCGCGCTGGGCGGCCTTCGTCCCCATATGGGAAGTGTACTCGTCAGGGGCGGCGATGCGGCGTTCCACAATGCCCGTGCGTTCAATAATCCATTCGTGGGAAGTGTCCACCATCTTCTCCAGATCCGCATTGGTCAGGCGGCGTTCCGGAACATAGGAACCCGTACCGATAATCTTGACGGGCAGTCTTTTAAAGGGAATATCAGAATGTGCGGCCATAGCTTTGGGCGTATGATGAACAGAAAACGTCCTGACGTTTTATGTGGAAACAGTCTAAAAGAAAGAGGGCCAGATGACCAGCATAAAACGCAGGGCTCCTTCCATGTCGTAAATGAATGGCTTACAACAGCCACCCCTGGCCGTTGGCGGGCGGCGCGGCTCCCATCTTGAGATAGGCGGAGGGCATCGCCACGCGCCCCCTGGGGGTGCGGCTGATATACCCCTGCATAATCAGGAAAGGCTCGTGCACGTCCTCCAGCGTGGAAGCGTCCTCCCCTACGGCCACCGCCAGGGAGGAAAGGCCCACCGGGCCGCCGTTGAACTTGTAAATCATCGCTTCCAGCAGGCGCTTGTCCATCTCGTCCAGGCCATCGTCGTCAATCTCAATCATGGTCAGGGCGTCGTGCGCCAGCTGCTCCGTAATCACGCCGTCGCCGCGCACCTGGGCGTAATCCCGCACCCAGCGCAGCAGGGAATTGGCCACGCGGGGCGTGCCGCGGGAGCGCAGAGCGATCTGCAGGGCGCCCTCCGGGTCCACGGGCACGTTCAGCAGCCCCGCGGACCGTTCGATAATGGCGCACAGCTCCTCCCGCGTATAATAATCCAGCCGGTTCACCAGGCCGAAGCGGGAACGCAACGGGCTGGTCAGCATCCCGGCGCGGGTGGTGGCCCCCACCAGGGTGAACTTGGGCAGGTTGAGCTGGATGGAGCGGGCGTTCGGCCCCTGGTCGATGATAATATCCAGCCGGAAATCCTCCATGGCCGGGTACAGATACTCCTCAATGGCCGGGTGCAGGCGGTGGATCTCGTCAATAAACAAAATATCCCCCTTTTCCAGATTGGTCAGCACGCCGGCCAGGTCTCCCGCCTTTTCAATCTGGGGGCCGGAAGTCGTATGAATGCGGCAGCCGACGGCATTCGCGATAATATTGGCAAGCGTCGTCTTCCCCAGGCCCGGCGGGCCGCTCAACAGGATATGGTCCAGCACGTCGTCGCGCTGTCTGGCGGCTTCCACCATCAGCATCAGGCGGTCCTTAATCTTCTCCTGGCCGCAGAACTCGCTGAAAGCGGGCGGTCTGAGGGACAAATCGAAGGCGGAGGAGGGGGCCTCCGTGGTGCGTGTGTAAAAGGACTCTCCCATGCGCAGGACTAGCAAACCCGTCTTTGGGGCATCCGTCAAGGGGGAAGTGCGGTCGGGAAACGCCTTTTCCGGGACATGCCGGAAGCCTTTGCCCTTTTTTTGAGGACGGGAGGAATGCGGAGCCTCGGAAATGATGATACGCGGTGAAACGGCATGTCCCGCCTTCTCTTCTTACAGCATGGATTCCCATTTCTGCCGCGCCTTCCCGAAAACTCTCGGAACCCTGGGCTTCCGGGATCCTTCAGTCTTCTCTTCCCGTCTCGCTTCTGAAACTTCTCAAACGGCTGCTGGTTAATCCTGGAGCTAGGACGGAAAGAAGCTTATCAATAGAGGTTTTTGCTTGAACCTTCCCCGATTACCCGGAAGCCGCAAAGGTGAAGAAAGAGAAAGATTTTTATTTGCTCCACAGGAAAAACAGGGCAGGAAGGGAGGAAATCTGCCATGCCCTCATGGATGATTTTTGTGAACCACGGAACCCTGTTCCTTTCAAAACTTCTGAAAATACGCTTCGTTGCTGTTTATGCCCGTTGAAGATTTTCTCGCGCTGCCGAGGCGCTTTTCATCCTTTTCGAGCAACAGCCGGAAACGTGAAAAAACTCGGGGAAAACGGGAAAATCCCTTCCGGATGAAAAAAAGATTGCCAAACCTCTCTTTTGCCGTTACTCTGCTTCTGCTTTCCTATCTAGCACAATCTCCAACGGGCAGGTGTCAGAGTGGTCGAATGAGCACGCCTGGAAAGTGTGTGTACCGCAAACCGGTACCGAGGGTTCGAATCCCTCCCTGTCCGCCATCAATTTTCTACCGCAATATATTCGTAATGAGTATATTGCGGTTTTTGCTTGTAGGGTCGTGGGGAAGAAATGGGGGAAATTCGAAGCAACGTCAAAATGAGTGGGAGTCGTTATTCTTAAACGTTTTGGACCATGCCTTCAACACCTCTTTCTATTGTCTTGACAACCATATTCCTATTGACTAGTCTTCACGATACAATTTTATGTCAAAAAAACCTAAATTAAAGAAATTTCTATATAAAGAGGCAGAATTTAATTTAGAATTTGAAGATGATACAACTTTAGAGATGCTTCTAAAAAGAGCAGTCAAGCAAAACCTAAAGACATCACGTGAAAGATTATTGGAAAGAGATGGGAAGAAAAGCTTTATTAACCTATCAATGGACTGTGATACAGCACAACATGATATGGATTGTGGAAGGGTTTTTGGTGTTGAATTTCTTTCTTATGAAGAAGGTGCTGATATCAGTATAATCGAAAACGATATGGATTCCGATACGGTTGATGTAACTGCCCTTAGCGCCACAGCTGGGAAGGAATTTGTTGAAGGTAGCGTTTATTTTTGCGTGTGCGGTAATAAACTAGTTGTCACACAATCAGCTGCATTAAGAACTAATCATTTAGAAGCTTATTTGAATTGGCTTTTCACAAAGTCTGGTATTTTTCAAGAAGGAGATGGTCAATATTAATAATTTCAGATAAGGTATCAGAGGAAGATGTAGAATCTGCTCTTATGGAGTCTGTGTCAGAAATTTCTGTTTTTACGCCTGTAGATCGAGGACATTCAACGGTTACCAGTCAGAGAGATACTGCTGAATCTATAGTCCCTAGCGGCGAGATAACAAACACACAAATTACCAATACGTCTCCTGTGAGAGGTAGATGGCAAGCCCTAATGACTTTCTTAAAGGATTTTTACGGATCAGAAACAAACATAGAAGGCTTACCTTCATCAATTAGTCTTTCTGATGATGACCTAATAGAGGCTGCTCAGTTAGAAGTTGGAATGATTTTCAAATGGAAAAATCGTCGTGACGATAAACCAGATGACATTCTAACACGTACAGCAAGAGCATTTCGACATGTCGAAACTGAAGATCCTCTTGATTATGTCATTAAAGGTAAAAATCGCACTTTCACGAAAAAAACTGTTAAAACTGAAAAGCAAAAAACAATTCCATGGATTGAGGGTAGACCAGAAATTCCTAATATATTTCTTACCATGGCAGAATGGCTTAATGATGTTATAGAACAACAAAGAAGAGGTTAATTTTATTATCTAACTGTTGAAGAGTCTAAGAATGACTAATTATGAACTATAAATGGAAGGGGTGTGCATTTTTTATAGCAGTCGCTATATTCTCATATGCAGTCGCTTTTCCAATAGTGCATTTTACTCCATTGAATATATGGAGTTTGGTTTCAACAGCAATAACACTTCTTTTAGCTCTATATTCAGGTTTGATTACCGACATATTTAAGGGTATTGATAATTATTGTTTTGAATCGCAGCCTAGCAGAAGAAAAAAAATAGCTTTATGGCGAAGGAAAAATCTCGAATATGAGATGAAGCTATGCAACTATATCCGATTGATAATATCTATAGGCATATTACTTTTAGGTCCATATGAGCTTTTATATAAAAAAACTGGATACTGGGAATTTAAAGGTGCTTATAATCTGTGCGCAATGACCATATCTATAGTTATATTAACATTCTATTGCTCTGGAATAAGAAGAAGAATAAAAAATATTAATGATAAATATAGAATAAAAAAAGACAAATTAAATTCATATAAAAAAGAAGATTTGGCCCGAGGCAAGACAAAATAATAGCTGTGCTGTAGGTTGAATTTCTACATTCTCCTATTATAATCGATTTTCCCTGCTCTTTTCTCCACTCGTAACTGTTCAAATCCTCCATATATTCTCCAAACTTATGAGTATCATCCGGGCGGGATTATAGCCCCAAAACCTGCTCTAATAGAATTTCACTTTTATAAATTATTGTCCATAATTGATTGCTAATCTTCTATGCTAATTGCACATGAATGACCATTCCTCTTTGCCTGCTTACTCTGATGATTCTATATTTTATCCTTTATGCAAATCATTGGAAAAAAATTCTAATTCTTTTTTGATGAAAAATATGACGCAAGAAGGTTGTCTTGAGATTTGCGCTTATATAGCAATTTTTGGGAGTGTATCCTTCATTAAGCTATCAAAAGAATTCCCCAAATTAGCAATGGAGTTAGTTTATAAAAAAGAATTAAATGTGCTATTTCCAAGCATGGGTTATGACTTCATTGAAAATCGCGCATCAGTGTACTTAAATCTAATAAAGCAGGGCAAAACAGGCATAGGACGATTAGGAACATATTTTGTTCAAGCAAAATCAAAAGAGCTAAACATCAGTGAAAATACTTTTTTACTACAAAAATGTAATTGGTTTCAAGCTGAACCAGCTCCAAATACTCCTGAACGCCTAGAGTTAGCAATCCAAATGACAGAAATTTTTGATTCTGTTGCCATTGAAATATCTGAGATTATTCTACCACAAATCCAAGAATGTACTCATAAAGCCCTTGAAGAGTTTAAACGGGTTTCTGCGTCATCCTATAAAATGGTTAACAGATTTAGGTTTTATAGCCTTCTAATTTTTGTCTTGATTGTAATAGTAATCATTTTAGGATTAATTACTTGGAATGTTTTTAATTAAAAATGCCTTCGTACAAAGCTGATTGCCCTTGAAAGTCCTGGAATCTGGTAATACGTAATCATACATTTAGAAATTCTCCATTTATTATATTCACACATTGAATGATATTTTTTCTCATAACTTATTCGTTTCCTTATGCTTGTGAATTTTTAAAAATTCTCCTGGGAGCAATACCAGGTATACAGCGGTATACATTTGAAAACTCTCTCTTTATTTTTAATATACATTGAGTGAGACCATATTTTCATAACTTGCTCATTACGATATATTTGTAAATTTTAACACCGTTTTATATTCCTTCATTACACCATTGTACAGGATCATTTGAAGAATACATGTCTTGGAAAATGCAGATTACTGTATATGGAGAATCATCTATACGCAGGTTATTTTATTCTGAATATCTCCAGGATCATTTGTAAGGATTTCATAGGTATGATAGGTATTAACCTACGCAAATCTAAAAATTTACCGTAAAAATTAATTTTTCCTTACAAAGGGCTGAACGGACTTTCCTCTTTTTCCAATTGTTGCATTTCCTAATGGAGAAAAAGTTTCCATTTTTTGAGAAAAACATTTCCTAAGCGTTTGAAAAAGTGCCCCCTTCATGTGGGAGTCTCTCTGTATATGTTGATGAAGAATGGGGATAGGCAGTTAATTGGGGGAGTGTATTTGATTAGATGGGGGTGCCTTGCCATTTGCTGTACCCTGTATGGGAAGGATCTTTGAAGATGACAGGGACTAATATAGTTGATGGAGAGCGCCTTTATCAGAAATATAAGAACAAGTGCAAGCATATGATATCAGAAGGAGTTGGATATTTGTCACCTACTGAGCAGAAAGTTATTCATATTACATTCCCATGCATTCTCTGAAAAATATTTGAACATCCTCTATTGCTTGAGGGTTGGATTTCTGAACCTGTGATATCCATCTTTGCGGAATTTGTCTGATTCCGTAGAAAGCTCCTAGTAAAGCCCCACAAATGGCAGCGTTTGTATCCGTGTCTCCCCCTGCAGATACCGTGTTGACCAGCGCTTCTTCAAAATTCCGGGCATGCAGCAATTGATAATAACTTCCCTGCAAGGCAACCAGTACCCAACCTATGTGCTCCCCATCGTATTCAGGAGGATTTTTTGAAGCTGCAAGCATACAGTGAATCACTGATTCAGACAATTTATGCTCTTTAGCCCAAAGAATTGACTCCTCATAAAGATTTTTTACATTCCTTACCCGGATGGTAGTTGCCCATATTAAAGAATATACATAAACAAGGTTAGCGTCTATACAGACCTGATTAACATGAGTAAGCATTGCATCTTCCGCTGTGGCTTTTTCCCAATCGAATCCTTGATGTGTAGCAGCCCAGCATGCGAGGGGAGCAATACGCATTAGAGCCCCATTTGCTTGGGATTTTGGGTTAATGCTTCCAAAGAGGCTATCTCGGATAGTCGTTCCGGCATCAGGAGGACCCGAAAGCAACCAAATACGATAATTATATCGTGCCCTTGATTTATTCCATCCGTTTGCAGAAATTAAGGACTCCATCAGGCACAGGGACATTTCTGTATCATCAGTGATAACCCCCACTTTTCGTGCTTTACAAAGTCCCTCTCCATTTTGCATTTCTCGTACCCCGCACTTGTGCAAGGTTTTAATCTCTGAAGCCCGCATAAATTCCACGGATGCTCCTAAGGCGTCTCCAATCATCAAGCCAAGCAGACACCCATGAATGCTCTGAGAAAGCGATACTTTTGTCATGCTGTAATATTCACGCCAGATTCTTCTAAAACAAATTAATGAAAAGAACAGCCATCAGATTAAATGGTTCTCTTGTAGGTAATACTTTTGGATGATTCATTAAATTGATAGACAACTGTGCGCCCATTGGAAAGAGGCACACTAATACAATCTCCATTTACCATCGGAGATCCCGCAATGACGGCATTTCCCTGTAATATGGTAATGGACGTAATATAATGCCCTTTTTCATTGTATAAGTACACCTGTTTTTCGTTTTGAATTTTAGGAATTATAATCATGATATTTCAATTGTTTTAATTTTATTATTCAATATTTCTTCTGCCTTTTTGTAATTGTGTTCTACAGCATACATTAGAGCTGTCTTTTGCTCCTTATCCTTTATATTCGGGTCCGCTCCATTCTCAAGAAGAGCATTCAATAATTGGAAACCTTCATCGTCACAACCTTCATCATAAAAGTCCGATTGCAGGAGGTAAATAAGAGCTGTTTTGCCCAAGCCATCTACCGCATTAACCGGTACACCCCTTTGGAGCAATTTAAGAGCAATTCCCATATTGCTTCCTTCAGACGCATACATAAGTGTCGTTTTATCGTTCTTATCCTCGGGAAGAAGATTCGGTTCTTTTTCCAAAAGCAAGTCAGCAATTTCACCAGAAAATGGGAACTGTGCAGAATGCATAAAAGCTGTCGTTCCATTTTCATCTGTCATATTGGGCGTAACTCCATGCTTTAAAAGGATGCTTGTACAACGAGGCTCACATCCATAATTGATACTATTAGTATCGAAGAATAGACTGCACACAAAAAGATCCAACAGATCTGTATTCTTGCCAAAACCGCATTGCAGTAAAAGTTCCAACAGTTCCAGTAACTCCTCGTCATTCAGTTTAGGATCATCCGCATAGATGTTTTCCTCTATTAGTTCGGATAATGAAGGTTCGCTCTCCTTTGAAGAGGGAGCATTATCATCTTCGAGTAAATAATTTCTAAGGCTCCAGCCTATATCTACATCTTCCGCCGTATCAGGTGTTACTCCATATTGAATCAAAAGTTTTATGATTTCCAAATGGCTTTTTCTAAGAGGATTATTATTCAATACTATCGACAAAAGGGATTCTTTTTCTCCTATTTCCCGTTCTCCGGCATTTGTTTCGTATTGAAACGATAAATCTGCAATTTCCGTATGATCTCTTCTCCATGCTAAATGCAGACAGTGAACTCCTTTCTCATCTGTCACATTGGGAGATATGCCACACTTCAATAATTTTTTCGTCCTTTCACTATCGCCCTGAACAACAGCTTTTTTCAAATCCTCTTTTGTATAGGTATTCATTTGAATTATTTTATTCTTCAAAAAGACATACAGTAAGGACCGCTATAATTGCCTTGATCATCAAACTTATAATAATGCCCCACCTGAGATTGTCCCAATAATCTGCCGATAATTTGCACAGTATTTCCACTGATAATGATCTGAATATCTTCCCATTGCCAAAAATCCGGCTGGAGAGTAAGTCTATTATTGTAGTAAATATTAACGTGTGTGGTGCCCGGTTCTAAAAATGCTGTAATCATGATAATATTTGTTGGATTGCTCCTATCAGTTAGCCATGTCGTGTGATTGTTTTGACAGGACAAAAATAGATCTCTGCATCCTCCGGACAACAGTCCTCTCCCCAAACTACTGTTGCTACACAAGAAAATCCTTCATCAACATAATTGATCCCCTTGCTATACCCACAACAAGCCGTTGACTTTAAAAGAAAAGAAGAAATATCGACACATACTTGCACTGTTATTTCTTTATATTCTTCATCAAATTCTTCTCTTACCTTAAATTCAGCAAAGAACAAATTGCAAGAAATAGAGTTCTCTCCAATATCATTAGCATCATCGAGCAATTCATTAAGAGCATAGGGATATTCCTTATTCAGTTTCGCAAGAACTAATCCATCCGGGGTTCCAACAATAATTTCATCGACTTGATCCAAAGCAGCCAAAACAGCATGTAATGACTTAATATCTACCCAGCCTTCCAGAGAACTCAAATCCCGGATTTTTGTCGGATTATCTTCTTCTATCTCAATATTCCGATAAAAATGGTAACGATCTGATCCCAGACAGAATTCTGTTCCCTCTTCATTCCATTGTCCTTGTTCATAGAGCGCCTCATCAATGGGGAACGATCCCCTCTTATCTGTAATCAGACTTCCATTCAAAAGGACACGATTCATTTTCTCTTTTACTTCATCATATGTAATCATGTTGGTATTCTTTGGATGTATTAAAGATCCGCTTTCATTAGAACGATAACAGGAAAGTGATACTATCGGGGGCCCCATTGCAACGGGCATATGCCAAAGCCGTCATTCCTTTTCGGTCTCTCGCATCAAGCACATTCCCCGATGCTTCCAGTAACAAGGAGATAAGTTTCCAGTGTTTCTTTTTAGCCGCCCAAATCAGCGCAGTCCTTCCCTCCATATCCTTGAGATCGGCATCTGCTTTATGCTGAAGAAGAAGTTTTACGATCTCTTCATTGTCATTCCTCACAGCTTTCATAAGCGGAGTTATTCCTGTAGGCTTATGGCAGGCATTGACATCTACATGATACTCGTCAAGTAAAAACATGATAAGCTCCACATTGCCAACTAATACGGCATTATTCAATGCGGTTGTCCCGGACAGACTTTTCGCATGAGGATCAGCGCCAAATTTAAAAAAGATCTTAAAAAACTCCAATGGGGCCGGGATTTGGGAAGCTTTGACAAAAGCCGTTATTCCCAATTCATCTCGAACATTGGGACTGGCTTCAGCCTCAAGCAATAATTTGATGGTCTCTTTATAGGAAGATAAATGTAATTTTAATGGACTATCAACCGAACGGAATATCACCATATCAGCCACAAAATGGAGCATGCCGGAAACCGCTTTCATAAGCGCCTCATTGAGGACTTTGGAATCAGTGCAATATCCCAACAATACCTTCACCATACAGCTGTTCCCCCAAAGAGAAGCCTTAACCAAAGAGGATTGGGCATTTGGAATTTGAATAACCGCCCTTTTTTTCAAAAGCATCTTCGTAATACTTTCGACCTTTTTCATACAGAACTGGTAGGATTTTCTGTCTTCATCCTGTTCTCCAAAACCCCATATTTTAGAAGATTTCAATATCTCTCTATTCAATCGGTGGGGTTTTTCAGCCAACCACATCAGTGGTGTTTGAGCATTTTTATCAGGAATATCAGGATCGGCTCCATATTGAAGCAACAATTTCACTACTTTCTTGCGGGCATTTCCGGCGGCAACCATCAAAGGTGTCGTTCCTTCCTCATCTGCCACGTTGGGATCAGCCCCATATTTTAGAAGCAGTTTCACTAATTTTGGACTACCTTCTTTTGCTGCTTTGAGTAGTAATGTGATATCGTCGGCATATGATATATTGGGATCAGCTCCATGCTCTAATAACAATGCAGCCGCCTCCCATTTATCGTTTTGAACAGCATATTTTAAATGTGCATTGAATGAAGATGGTTTGCTATGTTTAAAAACAGCATCAATAATATCCGGGATTTTAATTCCTATGGCCCACATTAAATCCGTATGTCCACTTTCATCTACACAGTCAGGATCTGCCCCAGCCTGAAGCAAAAGGTTAACCATATCAAGGTTCTTATTGACAAGTGCAAACCTTAGAGCGGTATGACCAAATATATTGCTTGCATTGGGATCAACCCCTGTCTGAAGCAATAATCTAACGGCCTTTTTATTATTACAGTGTGCCGCTCTCATTAGAAGGCTATCCCTGAAATCGGTTGAAGAATTACATAGATTATTGTTACTTGATGAAAGCAATGCTTCAAATTTTTTTATATTATTATTTTCGATGGCATTTTCCATTTGATCGATAATGTGTAATTTCTTCATAAAAAATAGTCAAAAAATGTTTATCTGAAATCATCCAGGTTCAAAGTATCGGTTTCTTTATACCAGAGTTTTTGTTTGAACGGATTCCTTGAGAATAGGAACTTAGAGGTTCTACAATGTCTGACTCCTTTTTTATCCTTGAACTGAATTGGCTTCTTTAGAGCCCAGACCATTAATCGTACAAAATGATCCGTAAACAATCCTCCCTCGGAACCATTACCCAAACGTTCTCCCCAAAGATCATATTCGGTTTGAAAGTTTATCAGGTCATTTCTTTTCTTCATCGCTTCTTTGTCATAATAACAAATCATCTTTGGATTAAAGAATCGATAGAACTTTTCTCTTTTGAAATGAAAGAATAAACATTCCGATTCAGGTCCCCATATATTAGTAGTGGGCGGATATTTAACCGGAGCATATAGTCTTATACAGTCTGCCGTGAAATCAATACATTGCTTTCCAAGTCGATGAGTAATCTTTACCGAGGCATCAGTAATAAAACCCCGTTCATCAGTAAAGTAATAGAACTCACGAATAGGATTTAAATGTTTATCGTATTCCCGCACTTGTTGCCACTTGTGTATCTCTAACTCTAAAAGATGATGCGTGGGTATAAGCATGTTCCAGATTAATTGCATAATTTAAATCTCTAAAGTGTCATCAATTTGTTTCATATAAGACCTATGCGTAGTCGTAATACCTCCGTTCTTTTTGCTGCTTCAATGGAGAATCTTCCAAGATAACCAATTCACAATAGGATTTGGATTCAGATTTACCGGTTTTACTCTACTGGCAGATGCTGCTTGTTTGGAAACATTGATGTCCGAATAGACGACGTCGATAGATCCATAGTTCCGCGATTACAAAGGAGAGCTGCGCAATAATACTGTTTTCATCGTTTTGATGTCTGGTGTTGTGGATATGCAGAGAATCCCTTTGGATGGATTGCAAATGGATTCTCTGCTGACGGCATAAATATATCTCTTAAAGAGATTTTTGCAATCAAAAATATCGCAAAAAGATAATTTACTTGGAGTGAAACTTGTGGCATAGTAACGCCATGAAGACACATAGAACAGGTGCTCAGTCTGCGAATGAGTTTCAAAAATGGATGATAGACAATGGATTGAATTGTTCTTCCATTGCTTCTTTCTGCGGTGTTTCGGAACGTACGGTACGTCAATGGGTGTCTCAAAAAGGTGTTCCTAAAAGATTTTCTGATTGTCTCAAGAGCCTGGTTGAGTCTTCTGAAAAGACAGTTACCTTTGTGGAAGGAAACCGGGAAGATGGCTTCAAGTTCGAATTATCTCTGGACGATTATGCGAAGTTGTCCCGGAAAGCTCTGGAATCCGGTTGTTCTCTTGGAGAATTGGTTGCCCGCCATCTCCATTCGCTTCTTTAAGAGAGAGAATATGTCTCCAATAGAGATGCCTTGTCTTCTTTCGAAACTATGATAAACTTCCTCGCATGAAGCAAGAGGGAGATCAATCCGCATTCAAGGTCGAGGTGAAACAATGGCTCAAAAGCCATGGTTTTGATTACAAATGGATGGCGGATCAATGCGGAGTTTCAGAAATTACAGTCCGCAACTGGATGTCCCAGAAGGCAATTCCTCCTTTGAAGCAACAGTTGATTGAGCGGGTAATGGTACAGATGCCAACCAGGCAATCAGCATCATCCCCCAGTTCCATTCCCGGCGTTCAGGTAGATGCTTCCTTGTCCCTTACTGTTAAACTTTCTCCCGAACTTTATGCTCAACTCGAGGCCAAGGCAACCCGGCAGGGAATATCTCTGGGCGATATGGTGGCACAGGCTATTTCCTCTCTTGTCAACGAAGAACCGTCGTCCGCTCATTCCCTGAAAACACGGAAAGTCATTCTTCCTCCTCAATCCTGATTTTAGGATAAGCATTTCCTATGGGAGGAACATCATCATTGTCTTGTTGCCATCTTCCCAACGGAACTTTGCTGGGAAGTTATGAAATCAAGGGTGTATTGGGTCAAGGCGGATTCGGCATCAGCTACTGGGCGATTGATCGGCAGCTTGGACGTGAAATAGTCCTCAAGGAACATTATCCGGTTGGACTTTGCAAAAGAGATATAGATGGAGCGGAAGTCATTCCTGCCGATTCATCACAGGAAAACGATTATAACCGATCTCTTGCTTCCTTTTGCAGAGAGGCTCGTATTGTCGCCGCTTTGGATCATCCGGGAATTGTCCGTATTCATGATATCTTTCAGGCATTGGGAACTGCCTACATCGTCATGGCGTTTGCGGAAGGATGCACACTCGATCAATGGCTTGCTGAACATTCACAAGATCCGAATCAGGTTGAGAAGCTTCTCCTATCTCTTCTGGATATATTATCCTATCTGCATTTGCGGGAAGTATTCCACCGGGATATCAAACCATCCAATATCATGGTCAAGGAGGATGGTTCTGCCGTTCTTCTGGATTTTGGTGCAGCTTTGGAAGGATTGCCGACGAGGACAATGACCGTGATGGCCTCGGCTACCTTTTCTCCTCCCGAACAATATTTGGGAGATGGTAACATTGGTCCTTGGTCGGATTTGTTTGCCTTGGGAAGATCATTTTTGTCCGTATTGAACGGAAAGCTGGACTCCTATCCTAGGCCATTGAAGGCATCGCTTGGGAAAGCAACCAGACTGGAGATTGAGGATAGATTCCAATCAGCGGAGGAATGGAAAATGTACCTTCTTGAAGAAGGAAAACAAAAGCGTTCTTACATCTGGGTTTGGCCTATAATCATTGTTTGTTTACTTATCGCAGCTGTTCCTCTCTATTTTGGAACAAGAAAAATTAGTGATTCAGACAGTACAATTGAGCAGAAACAAACAAAATCCGTCATTCTTCCAATACAGGCACCGTCAGCAAACAATACTCCGCCCATTCCTTACCAAGAGGGTAATCCGCATCCTGTTCCGGAAGCTCCCTTGTCTTTAATGGGAACACGCTTAACCATGTCTTCGGAGAATCCTGTGTTCACCTATCTTTCCTTAAGGGCTGAAAACAACTATTCCATAGGTCAGCAGTTATTGCACTATCAGAAACTTGCCGGATGGAGGAAAGGAGAAGACGGAGAGGCTTTTATACGGAGAACGTTGAAATTTACAACCTCGACAGCATGGACCGACGGATTAGGCCAATCGGGAGATTATGCCTACAAGAAACTGAGCAAGGACAAGGCGATGATCATTCTTCAAAAGTATGGTGGCCCAGATGCTCCCAATCTCCATATTCTGCTCCATTTTACAACGCCGGATTCAGGAATGGCAGTTTATACGAACGGAGAAGAAAAACTGATCGGCAACGTCATGTTCATGTTGGAGGCCGACAAGCCGCATCTTCGGCGAAAAGATATTCCCGAAGTCAATTCACTCCTGTTTCCTGATTTGGAAGATTCCAGCCAGTTTTCCTCCAAACCGTTCCAATCCATTGTCGGGAAAACGCTTCAATTCAATACGGATCATCTGCAATACCATGCAACTGAAGACAAACCGGAATTGCCGGTTAACGAAGAACAGCTATTCATTGAGAAGATATTGCTGGAATCGCATCAAATAACCGATTGGACGCAAGGAGGAGATTTGCCCATGAAAGGAGAAGTACTTTTTGTTTCACCCTTCACCTGCGAATATCAAAAACAGGCAGGCAGCTATATTTACAAAATCATTGATAACCGTACCGCGATCGTGGAATTTTCCGATTTGGGTGGCAAAAAGGGAGAATCTTACTTCCTGCTTCATTTTACACAACCCGGTGCAGGTCTCGCCGCCCACTATGATGGAGGGGACAAAATCCTGAGAAATATCGGATTCAAGTTTTTGAATGCCGAGGAAACCGGATCAGACAAAGGAATCATGCCTCAGACTTTCTTTGAAAAAGTCATCGAATCCGAAGAATAGTTTCATTTTCCTCCTCGGCAAAAATAACTGATAGTTATCGAATTTTATCGCTTACGAATCTCGTGTTTTACGATATGATGAGGTCATGATTGGAGCTGCATACCAATAAGGAACACTTGTCCGTGTAATATCCCCTGAAGGATAAACTCGCTTCACTCAAAAAGGAAAACTGCAGAGATTTTCTTTTGAAGTTGTTGCCATACTGGAGGGAAACGCCATCCACGTTTGTGACCATCAGGGAAACACGCTATCCTCCCATCGCTATACGGATGACAAACCGGCTAAAAACGGTTCATCAAAAAGCATCTTGTTTTACCTCCTGTTTGGATGTTTGACCAAAATAGGAGACGTATGCCAATTATATCAATTCCTGGATAGGCTATCAAATGGGGGAATACATTTAATCTAGGGGGGCATGCCATTTGTCGTACCCAGTATGGCTGGGGATAGGGGAGATGGATGTAGAAATGAAAAAGGGTGGAATCAGTAATGATTCCACCCTTGGGTACGGGAGTTTAAATTCTTAATAAGTTTCCGTCATCAAAAATGCTTTTAAAAGAATTGAACTTGGGATCCTTTTTTCTTACCCGTTCGCAGCATATTTGATGATTAAAGGGAATCGTCGGGATTGCCGAATCACATTACTCGCTTAGTTCGGTGATGTCGGTTTCGGGTTTCGGGTAGCCTTTGCCGGCAATCCACTTTTTCGTTTCCTCCACCATTTCAGGGGTGACGTTAAAGTCGTACTGGGCATAGTCGCCGATGTGGAATGTTCCGGGTTTGAAGAATCCCCATTTCTCAAAGAAGTCCGTCAGGTCGGTTTTTGTGACATCACAGCATGCCTTGACGAATTCGAACTGGTATTTGACGGTGTCGTTCCCACCGTAGTTTCCCGCGTTGTTGCGCAGGTATTCCATGACGTCAGGATAGAAGTCGGGGTGTCCGTTTTTGGTAAAGTAAAGATGGAGCTGCCACAGGGGAACCAGTTTGTTGAAGACATCCTTAGATTGCAGGTAGGCGATTTTCCCTTCGATGATTTCCTTGCGCGCCTTGTCGTAGCTGCCTTGGTGCTTCAGGCGGCTTTCATTGCCTGTTTTGGCTGCGGCCTGCAGGGAAAAGATGTTGTTGCTGACTTCCGTCATGCCGCCCCAGGTCATCGGGCGCATTTGCATGACGTGTCCTACTTCGTGGGAGAATCCCCAGCAGGCATCGCCCTTGAGAACGTTTTCAGGGTCGGTTACCATGCGCATTGTCCCGTCGTTTCCGAGGTAGGCGACTCCGTCTCCGTCGCGGAACATGTAGTAGTTGAAGTTCACGCGGGCCAGGACGCGGTTTTCCGGGATTTTGCCGTATTTATCCAGGCCCATCAGCTGGTATTGGATGCCGATGAGCTTGTCGTAGGCGTTGATAAGTTCGGTTCCGCGGTCTTTGGTGAATTTTTTCAGGAATTCTACGGGGTAGGCAACCTGGATGTATTTTCCCCGGGCATCCATGATCGGAGAGGCGGCCTGGTCAAGCAGGCGAACCCAGTCCTTGTTGGTGTCGCCCCGGGTGGTGTCAAAGTAGCCGTTGGCTTTGCCGGTTACGAAATGGACGGGGATTTTCGGAGCCTTGCCGACGTCTTCGGTGAAGTAGCTGATATAGGCGTTGGCGGGCGTTTCCACGTCAATGATGTTGATTCCTTCCTTGAGAGGAATCTGCTTTTTGTGCAATCCCCAGCCGTTGGGGTCTTTTGTGGGCTGCACTCCTTCGGCCGGCTTGCGCTGTGACCAACCATAAATGACGGAAAGGGTGAATCCTTAAATAATCGTAAGGGTCAGGAGGGGGGAAAGAGAAAGGGTCAAGTGTCCCATGTGGGACACTATTTTTTTTCGGGTTCGCGGGTGGAGAAACGCATGAGTTCCGCCTCAAAGCGGAGCGGGATGTCCCCGGTGGGGCCGTTGCGGTTTTTGGCGAGGTGCAGGCTTGCCAGCCCGGCGAGCTGTTGCCGCTGGTCCTCGTCCTCGGCGTAGTAGTCGGAACGGTAGAGCAAGCCTATCATGTCCGCGTCCTGCTCGATGGAGCCGGACTCCCGCAAATCGGACATGCGGGGAATCCCTGCTTCTTTCCCGGCGCGCGTCTCCGGTCCCCGGTTCAGCTGGGCCAGCACGACGACGGGAACCTTGAGTTCCTTAGCCAGGGCTTTCAGGCCCGCGGATATTTCCGCCACTTCCCGTTCCCGGCTGTTGGCCGCCTGTTTGGAGTGGGAGCGCATGAGCTGGAGATAGTCCACACCAATGGCGGCCAGTCCCCCCAGGTCCCGCATGACGCGGCGGGCTTTCGCCCGAAGCTCGTTGATGGAAATGGCCGCGGTATCGTCAATGACCAGTTGGGCCGCCCCTACGTCCTCCACGGCCCGCTTGAAATGCTGCATCTCTAACGGGGTAAGCGTGCCGCGTCTGACAATCTCCCCGCGGCGGACGCCGGAACGGGCGAAAAGAAGACGCTCCACAATCTGGACGGCGGGCATTTCACAGGAAAAAAGCAGGGTCGGCTTCTTCTCATTGAGCGCGACATGCTCCATGATATTAAGCAAAAAAGACGTTTTCCCCATAGACGGGCGGGCCGCAATCACGAACATGTCCCCCGGCTTAAGGCCGTTGCTCTTCTTGTCCAGCTGGCCAAACCCCGTGGAAAGCCCCTGAATGCGCCCCTTGCTGGCGATAAAATTTTCAAAGCTGGTGACGGCCTCCCGGACAAGGGCGGCCAGCCCTGGGCCGTCCGCGCGGCTCCTGGCCTGCTCCCTTATCTGGAACAGGCGGGTTTCCGCGGCATCCATCAGGGCCTCCACGTCCTCCGGGCCGGAAAATGCGTCCGTGATGGCCCTGGAAGACGTGTCGATGACGGAACGCAACAGGAACTTGTCCCGCAGGGTATGCAGGTAATGCTCGAAAAAGGCTCCGGTAGTAGTGAACGTGTACAGGGCCGCCAGCCCGGCGTTGCCCCCTACGGCGTCCAGCTGGCGCATATCCACAAGGGCCTGCGTCACGGAAATAATATCCAGCGGCAAATTGGCATTGTAACGGTCCAAGAACAACCGCCATAATACTTGGTGGGCCGGGAGGTAAAAGAATTTATCCGTCACGCCGAACGCGACGGCCTGGGACATATAGGTTGCCGGGTCCATCGCCAGCAGGGCCAGAACGCCCTTTTCCGGGCCGGGAGCCTGGGGAATCTCCCGGCATCCGGCAGGCAGGGAGGAAGAAGAATCGCGGAAAGAAGCCATCACTTAGTATCGGCGGAGGGTTGGCGGAAGGTCCGCGGCGGCGCGGCGGAGGCAGGACATGACCGTGGCGCGGGCGAGGCCGGGGAACGGGGAATAACAGGGGTTGCCCGTCGTCACGACGTCAAAGCGGCGGGCGTAGGTGGCGGCCTGGGCCTTGCCCCCGCATTGCCACCGCCAGGCGGTGAACAGTCCGTCCCACCGCTCCGGCGACCACGGGTAGAACATCCTGCATCCGTCATAATGGTCCCGGACGTAGCGGCCTATCGTCCTGTCCTCCGGGCAAATGGGAGAAAGCGGCGCGTCCTGCATGACGGCGGCCAGCTCCGCGGCGACGCGGCCCCGGAGGGCGTAGCAGCACCCGTAGGCGGGTTGCTGACTGGTCCCGCACGCGGTAAAAGGCACGGAGGAATCGTCCAGCATGGGCTGAAGCCAGGAGCGGCCAATCAGGGCTGTGTCCGGGTCCACCTTGAGGACAACATCATCATCCGCCGCATCCTGGGACAGGAGGGAAAGAATCCCCCTGACGGCCTCCGGGCCGTTAAGGTTGAGGCCGCGGTCAAAGTCCGTCGTGACAATGTCCGCGCCATAGGAACAGGCGTCCCGGTACGGCTCCGGCATGGGGGAACGGGAATCATCGGCGACAACGACGCGGGCCTCCGGGAACGTCCGCCCGGCGCACGCCACGCACTCCACGGCCTCCGGGCCGTTGCCTGCATAGACAGGTATATATATAATAGTCATAAATCTTACTCGGCGGGGCCGGGGGTGAAAAAGGTGGCGGGGTCGAACAGGCAGTAAACCGCCCCCAGGGCGTACTGCTTGACGGACCCGTCCGCCTCCACGTCCGCCAGGTGGAAAGCGTATTGCCCGCGGATGCCCGTTGCCTCCGTGGACAGGATGAACGGGGTAAGGGTGGCGGTGCTGGGTTGAGAAGAAGACAACGAGGCACTCTCAAAAACGCCCCACTCGTCAAATTGCACGACAAGCCAGACTTGCCCGGAGGTGGCGGAATGAGTAACCCAGCCATCCGCCCCGGCCTCAAGGGCCGTCGTGCAAAACCGCCCCATGATATAGACATGTCCGGGCCGGACTTTCACCGCCGTGACGTTGCCGGAAGCATTTTTTTCCACCTTCACGCGGAATCCCTCGTTGCCGTCCTCCTGCGTTCCCTCCTGGGCCTCGCTTTTGGCGAGGTCGCAGAACACGGACCCCAGGGCGAACTGGCGCACATTGACAAAGGAAGCCGGGTTGCCGTCCTCCGGGAACGGCTCCGCGCACGTGCTGATCGTCGCCAGCTTGAACGCATAGGACGCGCTGTCCGGCTTTTTGCCGTCCTTGAGGCCGTCCGCGGGCAAGGGGGACACCTCCCCCCTGGATTTAGACAGGGAAAAACTCTTATAATTGCCGTCCCCGTCAAATTTGACATTGAGCCAGATGTCGCCCTCCTTAGCCGGGGCGTTTTCCCACTTCATACTGCCCTCGGAAACAAGCTTGCCGAACGCGTAAATGTTGCCGCGGCGCAGATAGGCGGCTTTCGGCTTGCCCTCCGCATCCGCGACGGCCAGCACGCGCCAGCCCTCGTTGCGGGAGCCGCTGGCGTAAGTAATGCACCCGGTCAAAAACGGGGTGTAGGTGATGTCGTCCGCGCTGGACCCGGAGGATTGGGCGGCGGACACGAACTCGCCCAGCGTGAGTCTGGTGGAACGTCCGCCGGGCGGGGTTTCCTCCGTGGACAGGCGGGCCGCCGTGATGCAGTCGTGGCTGTTGTCGCCCCACACCAGGTCCAGATACACTTTTTTCCCCGCCTCCGCCTCAAGGGCCGGGAATGGGACGGCGTCCATCTTGTCGGCTCCCATTTTGGGGACGATAACCCGCGCCCCGCCCGCGTGGACTTCCAGGACCCGGCCTGGGTTGAAATAGGCTTTCCATTGCTCCCCCGTCTTGACCAGGGAGCGGAGGGAAAAACCGCCCTTGTCCGCCGCATACCGTCCGCCCGTCCAGCGGCTGGACGCCGGAACGGAAGGAAGCATCGTCTGAAAATCGGATGACCTGTTGAGCGCGTCCTGGATGGCCTCCACGCTGTTATTCCAGTTTTCGGCGGTCAAGACCGCCCCCTTGCTCTTTTTGGGGAGGTTGTACATGCTATTTATAAATTTCCGGGTCCCAGTTGCCGCCAACGTAGGTAATTTGCGTGACGGTCCGTCCGTTGCGGCGCGTCAGTCCGCCGCCTCCGCAAAGCCAGTCTTGCCCGTCCGGCAGACTGGGCAACCCTGCGCGGGAACTAATTTTCCCGGAATCGGAAATATCCACTTTGCCGGGAATGGTCAGGCGGCATTGGGTATAGGCTGCCTTGTAATGGGTTTGCCCCCGCAGAATCTTGGAAAGCAGGGAGGGAGGAACTTTGCCGTTGAGCTTGTCAGTTAAGGAAACGCCCTGCTCGTCGGAGAGCTGCCCGCCCATCAGGGCGCACAGGTCTTTAAGGGTGGCATTGTCCAGGGCGTCCACCTGGGATTTATAAAGCTTGCATTGCGTGATCGGCTCATCTACCAGCGAGACAGTTATTTCACATTCCCGCCCGTCAAATTCATAGGTGGGGCCTTCCGGGTCGTCGGGGTTGTCCGGGTCGTCGTCATCCTCGTCCCGGTCCTTGGAACAGGTCAGGGTGACGAAGTCAACCTTGTTGCTCTCATGAGTTTCAATGCTGATTTCCGTCAGGGGCAATCCGTACTCGGTGGAGTGGATTTTGGGGACCAGGCCACGGCCCTCCCCCTGGGGACACATGAAAAACAAGGTGAGGGTCTTGTTGCTGTAAGTCTCCCGGTATTGGGAGGGTTTCCACCAGGTCAGCACGCCTGACGGGAGATTTCCTAAAATATCGTTGTCCATTTTATCCTAACACGGCCAGAGAGCCGTTCTGTTTTTGCAGCAGTTTATTGAGCAATTCATTGGTCTTCTTCTGCTCTGCGAGCTGTTTTTGCGGGACGTTTTCGGCGGAAAGCATCATGCGGCCATATCCGCCGCCGCCCACCTTAGCCAGGGACCCGGCCAGCACGGTTTCCCAGTTGACTTTGATTTTTGGCGCGTCGTCCTCGGTCTTTTGCCGCCTGGGCTTGCTCTTGGCGGCGTCCTCTTTTTCCTTCGCGGCGCGCTCTTTATCCTGGGCGGCCAGGGATGCAGTAATTTTTTCAGACGCGGCGGAAATTTCGGCGCGCACTCCTGATGTGTCCAACACGTCCGCCGCCTGGGAAAACCCGGAAGAAAAGGCGTCTTGCAGAGCGGAGAAGTTGTCAGCAATCTGTCCAAGAATCCGGTCTCCGTAAGAATCAATAAATGCCCGTCCGGCTCCGCTGGCCTGCCCCTTGCCCTTGTTGGCGTCACGCTCGAATTCGCGGGATAAGCCCCGCATCCAATTAGCCTCGTCGCCCAGTCCGGGAATGCTGTCAAGCAAGCTGGCGATACCCTGGGACAGTAAAGCAAGCAGTCCATTGACGGCCATCCGCATAACGCCAACAAAGGCATTGCCAACCATGCGCCAAAAAGATGCGTCCGTCAGAATATCCAGAATCATAACCCCCTGCTTGAAAGCCTGAACAAGGTATTGAGGGATAGCCTCAAAAACCCCCATCAGGACGCGCCACAGGAAATTCACGCTCTCCTGAAATGCCAGGGTCAATCCCAGTTTAGCCAGGTTCCACGCCTCGCCCTGTTTGAACGCCTCAATCATGAAGCGCATGGCATAGGCGATCGTTTCGCCTATTTCGCGCGCCTTGGAGGCCATGCTCTCAAGGGAGCCGATTCCCTCGTCCAGCAGAGGCTTGAGGGCGTCCATAATGGGCTTGCCGAATTCGGCCCGGACTTGCGCCCAGTTGTCGCTTAACGTTGAAATTTTCCCGTTCCAGGTCTGGGACTGTAGCTCCATACCGCCGGAAAACCGGGCCAGTTCCTCCGCCGCCACCTGCCAGACTTCCGCCCCCTTTTTCCCCTCGGCCTGTAGCTTTTCGAGCTTGGCGCGCACATCGGGGGATATTGCGCCAAGCTCCTGCAAACGCTGCATGGCCTCCCCCACGGGCCGCCCGCTGTCCAGGCCGGAATAAAGGCGGCCTATCGTGACGGCCATTTCTTCGATGGGGGTGTTTTGGGCGGAGGCGGCATCGCCCACCAGGCGGAGGCCGTCCCCGGTGGACAAGGCACCATCGGTGAGGGATTCCAGGGTCCGGGACGCGGCGGCAATCCCCGGAAGTTGGAAAGGCGTGTGCGCGGCAAAATCGGCCAGTTCCGCCATGCGTTCCCTGGCGGCCTTTGCGGACCCCAGCAGGGGAATGAAGGCCGTTTCCATCGTTTCCCGGTTGGCGGCCTCTCCCACGGCGGCCCGCGCCTCACGGAACGCCGTGCTGATACCCTTGACGGACAGAGCCGCCCCGGCGACGGCGGCGGCAACCATCATCATTTGAGGCCGGACCAGGGAGGAAAACCCGGACACGGCGGACCGGGCCTCCCCAAGGCCGCGCTGGAATCCGGCGTTGTCCAGGTCCAGCTGGTAAGATATGCCGTTAGCCATGCAGATTTTTCAGGAGTTGGATTTCAAGGAAAGTCAGGCCGCCGCTTTCCACGCCGTTGCGCTCGGCTATGGCGGCCCTCAAACACAGGGCGCGGGCCACGGGGAGATTCAGGACGGCGTCAAGGGGCCAGGAGTACTCGGAACAAAGCAAATCGACGAGCGAAAGCCACCAGCCGCACCCCTTGCAAGTCACGGATGCCGCGGCTTCCCCGTTCCCGGCTTTTTTCCGGCGGCGTCCTCCATCGGAACAAATGTCCGCTTGAGGATGTCGGCAATATCCGAAAGGCATTTAACAAGCAGAGCGGGCGGGAAAGTATCTGCCCACGCGGAAAACGCCTTGTCAAAATCGCCGGAATCCAGGGCGGCAAGGAAGGATTCCCTCCCGGCAACCAGCCAGCAAACCACGCTCATATCGCGGAACGAGGGTTTCCCCCCGGTGGCGAAAAATGTAACTCCCGCCTGCTCCAACAAAAGAATGTCGCGGAGGGAAAGAGACTTGGAGGAAGAAAAAGCCTCCCGGACAACGTCAGGGATGAGCGCGGCGGTTGTGTTTACAATGTCAGATTTAGCCATGCCCCGGACTATGGCACAAAACAGGCCGCGGCTTTCATGCCGCGGCCAGGATGCAAACTAAGGCCGGATAAAGGACTTGAAAAACGCCACGGCGGCGGGGTCCGTGAGGACAAAAACCGGGTAGTCGCGGGCTGTGAACACCCTGCGCCCGCCCTGGGGATTGACGGCCTCAACGGTCAGGAACACAGCCTCGGTGATAACCCAAGGGTATTGTGGTACTCCTGTAGGGGTATCGGTAACCACCCAGTCCAGCCTCGCCCACACTTGGGACGCCTGCCACGGCTCCGCCAGCCCCACCAGCGCGGACACTACCGCCTGCATGGCCAGGGCCTGCTCCGCTGGTATATCGTCCTGCGTATAGCGCGCCGGAGGTCTATAACCGCCCGCGTCCCGGTAAATGGGCGTCAAAATGAATTCCTGCCAGTTGCCGGGTTTAGGAAACTGAATCTGTATTTCTGCGTTACTCATGATTACAAGGGGATGTTAATGTCCACAAAATCCGCCGTTTCTTCTGTCTCAATGGCATTTTCAGCTATCGCTTCCAGGCCATAATAAACCGGGTTAATATTCCCCGGCTGGTAATTGGTGCGCTCCGCCGCCCCAACAAAAACGCTGACAGATCCACCGGAAATTCCCGGAATGTCTGTTACGAGCGTGGAAAAGCCCGTGCCCGTTTCAAAAGTGGTCACCCCGCGAACCGTGGCAATTTTCCAGAGATTCTGACTGGACCCGCCCCCGGTCAGCAAAAACAAGGTGCCGTAAGCCTCACCATAATCCCCGGCATTGTAAGACCGCGGCGCATATTGATGATAAATAACCTTGTTGACAATATAGGGGATTGGCTCGTTATTGGTTGAGGGAATAAAGCTGGTTGTGGTCTTTACCTTCCATTCCCGCGTGGTTTCGGCGGCGTAGATTTCCCGGACGCGGACGACATATCCGTTGCGGGCTGTGTCCCGGACATTGGAGAATGTAATATCCAGCATTTCCCCGGTATTGTAAGCAAGATTGTTAGCAGGAATGATGCTGTAAGAATCCAGCGTTAAATCTTTCCGCGTCGTCTTGCTCCCCCGGCCTAAGCCAACAGTCAATTTTCCCGCGCCCGTTAATTGCCACGGGACGGCAAACCCCGCAAAGCTGGAATAATTCCATTGCCCGGCAGGCCCTGTAAACGTGTGAACAACGGTGCTGTGCGTATTGGCGGGAACGTTCGTCCGGGCGTATTGTCCGGGGAAAAGAACGGTAGTTTGAGCCGTCCCGGTGGCTGCGATACTGTCGGTATTGAGGAAAAAATGGAGGGAAAAAATATCCGTCACGCCAGCCATTCCGGCGGCATACAGGCGGTTGACCGCTGACGTATCGGTCGGCGCACCCACGGCAAGCGGAATGTTGATGCCTCCGTTGGCGTTGACGGTCCCCGCCGCCGTCAGACCTCCGGGAATCGTCATGTTGCCGGAGGCATCCACTTGAGGGATGGCCGCCAGAGCATTAGCCGCCGCCGTCGCGGAATTGGCCGCGCTGGTGGCGGAGGTCTCGGCGTTAGTCGCCGCCGTATTGATACGCCTTTCCGCCTGGTCAATGTCTTCCCTGGCGGTCTCGGCGCGCTGGACAAGGGGGACAATCGTCTCTTTCGCATCCTCCCCTGCCGCCTTGACGGCGGAAACGGCGTCCGCCTGCGCTCCGGCAATCTTGTCCGTAGCAGTTTTTTGCGCCCTCCCCACGGCAAGCACGGAATCGGCCTGCTTGTCCCGGATGGCGGCCAGGGCGTCCTCTTTGACCGCGTTGACGTCCCGTTCCGCCTCGCTGACTGTTTCCGGCCAGGCGGCGGCCAGCGACTCCATGCTCTCCTGGGCCTTGAGGGCGTGAGCATAGGCCCACCACGCCAAATCCACGGAATCAACGCTTACGGTCACGGCGTCACTCAAGCGGACAACATAGCGGTGCGTGGACGGGTTGCCCTCCGCCCTGGGGTCAACCCTGTCGGTCACGGTCATCAGGCCGCGGAGGATGCGCTCTCTTGGCGTTTCCGGGGAGGGTTGCAACCAACCTTCCCAGGGGTACATGCCCAGGGCCTGGCCCGGCACGCGGACCCGGACAAGCCCCTCCGCCGCATCCGCGGCATCCACGGCCAGCGGCACGGACGCGTCGCCGGCTTTCAGGGCAAAATCCAGGGAGGCCCCGGACAAGTCCAGCGGGACGCCCGCGGCATCCTGGAGCAGCAGGACCAGGTCGTAGTCCGTGCCGCGGGCGAGGTCAACATTGATAACGGCGGGGGTCATGACGGTTATTCGGAGAGGGATTCGTCCGCCGGGGCCAGGTCGATATGGGGCCACCACGTTAATTCTATGGAGAACTTCGCGGCGTCGTTCAGGGTGGCGGTTTCCTCCGCGGAAGTCACCAGGTAATATTTCCCCTGATACAGGACCGCGTCCCCCATGTCCGGCTTGGGCAGGGTCGCCACCTTCTGGCCTTTCGGCGCGGCGCGCAGGACTTCCAGCGTCAGAACCTCCTTGCGCTGGCTCAATACGATAGTGCCGATTTCCCCGTCCTGGTCGTTAAATTCGGCAATGGTCTGGCTGGGCTTGGTCTTGATGGACGTGAGGACGCCCCACGGCACGGTCGCGCCGGAGGGGATGCCGTAGTCGATGTCGTTGCCCTTGATAATGTACTTGTTTTGCGTTGTCATATTTTTTTGCTGTTAGAATTCGTTTTCAAGGCTGGTGACGTCAATGGTCATTGACCAGACCGCGCGGCCCGGCGCATCCTCCCAGACAACAGGCAGGGGGGCCGCCTGGCGTGGTTTGCAGATAATGCGCCCGGCATACCCCAGGGAGGACCAGGTCAGCACCCGCAGCACGTCGTCGGCCATTCGGTTGGCCGTGTCCATGTCTCCCCCCGGCTGGCCGGGAGCCGCCGCGGAAATAAACAGGGTTGCCTCTCGCGTCAGGAGAGCCTTGACGGGGACGCCCCCCTGCACGTCATGCTCCATATTGACGGCTCCGGGCAGGCAGAAAATAACCCGTTGCGGGTATTCCCGGAGGGCGTCCAGAGCGTCGTCATAGGTGGTCACATTGGGAGCCGCGACGGCGTCCGCAATGCCTGCCTGTTCCAGCTCCGCGACGAGGGCGCGCATGAGCCATTGAGTATCGGTGATCATTTGATTTTTTTTCTGGAGCCGTAGGAGAGCGGCCCACGGGTTGATTGTTCGGAATCGGAAGAGAAACGGAACGTGCCGCCCCTCACGTCCTGCAATTCCTTCAGGGCCTGGTCGTAGGCGGTGCGCTGGTCGTCCGTGGTCTTGTGCAGGATTTTCGCCAGGTAAAACACGCAAATGTCCCGCGCCCAGCCGCTCATGAGCGGCCCCGGAACGGCGCGGCCCCGGCAATAGGCGTCCACCCTGGCGCAGGAGGTCAGGATGGCTTCCGTCACCGGGTCCTCCCCCGCGGGGGCCTGCCTGCGGATGTCCTCAAGCTGGGAGGCCGTCAAGGCCCCCAGGAGGGCGGATTCTGTGAGGATGCAGTTCATTTTTTTCTAAGCCCGGCGCGGCGGCTGGCCGCGCCGGGAATGGTGGTGGGTTCGGGGTTAAGACCCGGCGGCCGCCGGGATGGAGGGCATCAGGACCAGGGCGTCTTTAAGGCCGACCGCGGCTCCGTAGTAGCACTCAAAGGTCATGTAATGCTTGCCCGCGCTGGTGGCGTAATGGCGGCGGTAGGACATGGTGATGCCCGTGTCCGGGTCCGTGACGGTGCGCTGGTCCAAATATTCCTTGTTGGAGGACGGGACCACCGCCCGCGTGGCGACGGCCAGGGCGGCGGGGTGGACGATAAAGCCGTTGGGAGCGGCGGAGCTGGCCGGGAGGATGGTTGATTCCACCAGGTCAAACCCCAGCAGGCGCGGGATGACGCCGTCTCGGACGTACTCCGTCCCTCCGTAGGCCAGCGCGGACGCCACCTGCACGGTGGAATCCTCGGCCAGAGCCATGAAAGCGGCGGGCGAGGGGAAATAGACGCGGTTGGCCAGGGGCACTTTCAGCTCCCCGAATTTGGCGCGCGCCAGGGCAAGCAGCTGCATCATGGACATCCCCGCCGTCGCCGCCAGCGTGGCGGGATAGTTCGCCTTGGTGATTTTCGCAAATACGCCTTCAATAACTTTGGTGGCGACGGCGTGGCCCATTTGCCCGGCAAAAATGTTCAGGCTGGCGGCGGAGGATTCCATGAACTGGCGGTCGGTCAAGCCTACCGTTGCTTTGGCGTAGCCGTCCATCGTGACTGTCACGGCCCCCAGGGTTCCGGTTTCCTTTTCATAGGCGTTTTCTTCGTCGGAGGCTGTCAAGGAACCGATTAAGGGGACTTTCAGGCTTGCCCCCTTGTTGACGGCCTCCTTGGAGTAGTCGGTGGAGAATTTGCCCAGGGGAGCCAGGGAATTTTTGAAAGCTTCCAGGCCCTTGGAAACGATAATGTCGTCGTTTAACTTGGTATCAATTGTTGTTGCCATGTCTATTATATATAGTGTGCAGGTTGATGATTGTCGGGAGGGATTAGCCGCGGGCGGCAATCAGCTCTTTTTCGTGTTTGCGGAAAAAGGCGAGGCGTTCCGCCGGGTCGGCGATGGCGGCGTGCTGGGCAAGCAGGGCTTTCCCGGTTTTCGCCCCGTCCCCCTTGTTGTCCTGGGCCGTGTAAGCCTGGCGGAACGCGGAATTGACAGGCAGGGAGGCGAGCAGTTCTTTCGCCGCCGGGTTTTTCAGGATGTTTTCTTTCCAGGATGCCTTGAGGTCCGGGGCGATTTTCCCGGCGGCGCAGGCGGCCTCCACGGCGGCATCCGCGTCCTTTTCCTGCATGGCCGCCACGGTTTTTTGCAAGTCTTCGAGCTGCTTTTTCAGCGACGCGTTCTCGTCTTGCAGGGCTTTAATTTCTTCTTCTGTCATGGTGTTTTGGTCTTGATTATTGTTTTGTTTTTCGCCTCCCTCCGTCGCGGCGGAGGCGGAAAGGTGCTGGATTGAACGGAAGGCTGCCCGGTTGACCAGGCCGCCCATGTTGGCGGGCGCGCCCGTGATATGGTAGCGGCCCTCGGCGTCCGGCTCGTCCGAAACATAAAAACCGGGGGAAAAACGCTTGAGGGATTTGCCCTTCTTGGCGCGGCCCTCGTCCGTCCAGTCCACAACGGCCCGGATGCCTCCTTTCTTGGGGTCGTCCCCGCCCCAGTACCCCCGCAACACCCAGGAGGACGCCTCCTGGTCGGCGTGGCAAAAATCCGTGAACGGCGCGTCGCCGCGCCCGGCGTCAAATTCCGCCTGGTACTGCGCCCGCGCTTCTTCGACGGCGACGGCGGCGGCCTCGTCCACCAGGACGGTTATCTTTTTAACTTCTCCGTCCGGGGAGTGGGGTTCAATCTCGTGAACGCCGGGCGGCATCCATTGGATGTCGTCCCCGTCCTCGTCCGTCAGGGCGGACCCGGCAAAACTGGCAAGCAATATCATGCCCGCATGATGGCACAAAAAAGGCCGCGGCTTTCTCGGCGCGGCCAGGATGCGAACTAGGAGCCGTTCCGGCGCAAGAAGATGCGCGCCGCCCTGGTGACGGCTTGCCGGACCTGGTCCTCCTGGGGCAGGGCTTGCGGGTCCCTGGGGATGCGGACGCCTTTTTTAAGTACGTAGTACATTTTTTCCCCCAGGGCCAGCCCCACCGGGCGTCCTCCGCTCCACACGGGCCGGAGGTCGGAAAAGACGCGGGGGCTTTTGCCGTGGGCCTCCGCCGCAACCGGGATGGCGAGCATTTTCGCCTTTTTGGGCGTGACATGCCCGCCGTACACGTGGATGGCCGCGTGGGGATGGTTGATGCGGACCAGGACGCCGGACCCGTTGACGACGGGAGCGGAACAGGAATTGGCAACCGCCAGCCAGAAGTTGGTCCGCGTACCCCCTAGTCTGTTCGGCGTGGCATTTTTGAGGCGGAAATGACTAATCAGGGCGTTCCTCATGGCCACGCCCATTACTTTTTTCAGGGCGGGGGACCGGGACGCCAGCCGGGCGAGGTCCGGCGTGACGGAATCCGCTTTCAGGGTCAGATTAACGCTCATTTTTTGATATGGGGGGCTTGACATTTGCCAATCGCGGCGGCGGTCCCCATGCCGTCCTCCAGGTATTCCGCCAGGGCGGCAGGGTTCAGGGAGCGGAGCAGCTGCCCGGAGGCCAGCAGCTCGGACACGAGGGAGCGGAGATCTTCGTCGCTGACGTCCGGGTCGCAGGCGGCGCGGGTGAGGGTTTCCAACAGGGGGCGGGCCTTGCCGAGCCACGCGTCCAGCATGTCCTGCAGGCCGTCCCTCATGGCCTCGCGCAAGTAGGTCATTTGCGGGTTATCGCTCATAGGGGGGATGCCGCGGATTTAATGGCGGCAAGGAAGTAGTCGCGGGAGGCGGCGGGCATCCCGTCAAGGGCCTTGGCAACCAGGGACGGGGACAGTTGCCCGGAGGGGTCCGGGCGCGTGTACACCTCGTCGTCGTTCCCAGGCTGGGGCGTTTCCGTGACCTCATGCACCCACTCTTTAACAAGTGGAATACCGCTTTCGAGCAGGATTTTCACGCGCTCGGCGGCCTTGGTGGGGTCATTGACGGCCTTGGACGAGGGGTCGTAGTAGGGCCACGCCGCTTCTTCCTCCGCGGCGGCGGCGTTGAAGCGGTACACGGCGGCCAGCAGCTGTTCATTGAGGACTTCCGCCAGCCAGCCCGCGGCGGCGTTGATGATGTCGCTTCTCACGTTGTAGTGGACCTCCCCCAGGGCGCGGCTTCCCGCGTCCCCAGGGGTCCCCGTGAGGATTTGCCCCAGGATAAGCAGGTCGCAGGCCGTGTCCGCCAGGTCGATGAGCTGGCGTTGAGGGTTGTCGCTCCCTTTGTTGCTCGGCTCTTTAAGCTCCAGCGTGCAGCCGTTCGGCGCGGCGGCCCAGGCGGCGGACCCCATGTTTTCCAGCATTTCGGCCATGATGTCCCGGAGGCCGGGGTCGCTGTTATCGTAATTGCCCCAGCGGATAGGCTGGCCGAAAATCTGCGCGAAACTCAGGAGCCAGTCCGCGGAAAAGTTGGCAGCGCACCAGTACCAGGCCAGGGAGCGCAGGAGCGCGCCGCCGCACGGATGCCCGAACGACACGTTGTTAATCGCCACCAGGAATTTGGCGGCGTCAAAGTCGGCCAGGGCGTCGCTCCCAGGGGAGCGCATGCCGAACAGGCCGCTTTCCGCGTGCCAGCCGTACCAGCGCGGATGGACGCGCCGGGTCTGGCGGGGGAGCCACGCTTGCGGCATGTGGACGCACCCCCGGACCTCCCAGTCAATTTCCCGGACGGACACGCCGCAAAACCAGCCGTCAAGCAAGCCGTTAATCGTGCCGCGCCAGCCCTGGCCGTCCTCCTTGTAGTTTCCCTTCATGCCGTCCCTGGCCCGTTCGGCCAGGTGTTTCAGGTCTTCCCGCCCTTCCGGGTCCTGGACGGTCCACACAAGGTCGCACACGGCATTTTTCAGTTCCGCGACGTTTTTGACCAGCCGGGGCCAGGTCCGGCACATGAGGTCGTATAATTCGTGTTCTTCCGCCGGGCAGTCTCCGGCCAGGGCGGAGGCCAGCACGCGGGAAATATAATCCGGCGTGACCCACTCAAGGTCCGGCATCATCCAGCGGGAGCGCGCCGCCGGAATAATGATGCACTGCATGCCGGAATTTTGGCGATTGTTTTTAAGGCCGTTTTTGGCCTCTAAAATCTGTTTGACGGTCAATGATGCCGCTCCGGCGTTCAACGCCGCGCTAGGGGGTACGCGGTGCGCCGCGGAGGGTGTTTTCATTTTCGGTGGGATGTTCATTTTCGGTTGCGGGTTAAATTTCTCCTTTGGTGGCGGTAGCGGCCCCGGCTGGACCCCATGACCACGCCCTCCGCGCGCTCCCTGGTCCAGACGCCGTCGGCGGCTTTCAGGGTCAGGGCGTGGTAGGCCATTGCCAAGGCCCAGAACAGGTCGGCGTGGCCGCTGTCCGTCCGGTCTGCGTTGTAGCAGACAAGCCCGGTTTTGGTGTAGCCCTTTTCAATGGCGGCCATGTGGGATTTCAGCAAGTCGTGGCTGGGGATGATGATTTTCCCGGCTTCCAGGGCGCGGGCCAGATTGGACGCCAGTTCCTCCTTGCTCCCGTTGTTAAAGATGACGCCGCGGACCTTGTGGCCATTCCGCCGCTTTTTGGCGTCCTCCACGTATTTGTCCCCCAGCCCTGTCTGGTCGATGACGACGAGCTTGACGCCCGCGGCCCCGGTCATCTCGTCGAGCTTCCGGTCGCGGCTCTCCCAGGAGTTGTCCTCGTGGTAGTACACCAGCCGGACCACATAGCGGCCGTTCCAGGGCTTGAGGGCAATATAGCAATGCTTGTCCGACAGGCGCGCCACGTCCACCCCCACGCCGAATTCCCCGTCTTCCGCGGCAATGTTGCCCGTCGCGGAGGCGTAGCGGTCGTTGGTGCAGGCGTTGATAGTGTCCCAGGAAACAAGCTGGCCCGCCGTGTCCTGGGGAACGCACATGTACTCCTCTAAAAAGTCGGATTCCGTCAGGCATTTAGCCCGGCAGGATGCCAGGAAGCCCTCGCGGGTCATCTTTTTTCCCGCCTTGGCGTTGATACGCTCGACGATTCCGGCGTTGACGGCGTCCTGAATGGTGACGCGGTGGTGGCTCCAGCCCATCGGGTTTCCGTTGTTCACACAGTCGTTGACCAGCTGGGCAAAGACGGCTCCCTTGCCGCGGTGTGTGGATATAATGATGCGCTGGCCTCCCCATTGCGTCACGGCGGAAGACACTTTAAGGAGCTTTTGCTGGTCCTTGTGAAGAGCGAATTCGTCCAGGATGACGTTGCCGCGCTTGCCCGCCAGGACGTCCGGGTTGCTGGACAAGGCATGGATAGTAACGCCCGTGGCAAAGGTGATGGCGAAGACGGTTTCCCCCTCAATGATTTCCTGCCCCAGTTTCCCGGCCCCCAAGTTGTAAATCTCCGCCCATTTCCGGCAATCGTCGATGAATTGCTTGGCTGCGCCCAGGTCGCGGGAGCAGACCCACCAGTCAAGGGTTGCCCCTTGCTTGACGCTGGCGCGGACGGCTTTCAGGGCGGCGTATTCGGACAGGCCGATTTGTCGGCCTTTTTCCACAAGGATATTGTCGGCGGGGTCATTCAAAAAATCCACCTGATAAACCATGCTCCGCGGCATGTTCGCTTTGCGCCGGATGATGCGTGGCTTCATACAATTAAAGGAGGTTGGCGGCGGCCTCGATGGCTTTCATGTCGGCCTCGGACAAGCCACGGTTGGTCGTTCCGGGGTTCTGGGCCGCCTGGGCTGCGGCGTCCTCGCGGGATTCCCGCCGCATGTCCGCCAGGTCGCGGCGGAGGTCGGACAGGGTCTTGATAACCGCAAAGATTTTTTCCGGCTTGTCGGCAATCAGGCTTTTAATGTCCCCGGCGTTGACGCCGGAAAGGGCGGATTCCAGCATTTCCAGGGCGGCGGCAAGGCCCGCTTCCGCGGGGCCGCCGTCCTCCGCGTATTTACGGACGAGATCCACTTTCCACGCATACTGGGCGCGGGCCGTTTCCACGCGTTCCTGGCGGCGCAACCATTCCAGGTGCGCGCCCTTGCGGTAATTGGTGACGTTCTGCGCGTTCACGCCGGGATACCCGGCGCGCTCGCAAATGGCCGCCGCGTCCCGCCATGTCCCGCCGTTGTCCAGGCATCGGCTCACCTCGTCCTGGACCTTGGCAGGCATACGGGAAATGGCGGCGGATGCCGTGCGGGCCGCGCTCATGCGTTCAGGGCCTCCTTCCCACGGTCAAGGATAATCCAGCGCGCCCCGGTCAGGGAGGGGAGGCGGTGGACGCATCCCATCATTTCCAGGGTTTCCAGTTCCGCTTCCACCTGGGAGGCGTCAAACCCGGCAAGCCTCACCTCCGTTTTAAGTTTGTATTCCCCGGCGGGGATGCTTCCCTGTGTGGCGAGGTATTCAAGAATAAGCTGTCTTACTTTCTGCGCTTCGGTCATGACTGTATTCTGGCACAAAAAAGGCCGCGGCTTTCTCGCCGCGGCCTGAATGCTAATTATTGCCAGCAAGCCTCGCACCTTCCAGGCGGCCTATGGCGCGGGACAATGCTTCAAACTGCGTGTGGCTCTCTTTTCGCATGGTGATGATTTCCTTGACGACGTCAGACCTTTCCTTTTTGGCGTCCGCCTCTATTTTGTCCAGGCGGTCTTCCAGCTCGCTAATGCGGTGATGCGCCACTTTGATATTGTCCATTGTGGCGAGTTTCCGCCCCTCGACGACTTCGAGCGGCTGTTTTTCCAGGTCCATTTTTTGAGGCTGTCCATGCTGCCGAATTTGTTTTATTGCCAAGATGATTTTGGCGACAAAGTACACGATAATGGCCAGGCTCAAAAAGAGGGTGCTGTCGATGTGGTCAATGTCCATTGTCGATATAATTGAGGATTCCGGCCCCTATGGCCTGGGCGATAAGTTCCGGCCTGTTTTTCATCATTTCCGCGTCGGCAACGTTGGTGATGAAGCTGCACTCGCAAAGGACCGCAGGCGGGCGCGTTGCCCGCAGGACTTGCAGGCCGGAGAGCTTTTTCTTCCTGTCCGGGCGCGCCTGGACGGGGTCGGCACGGCCCGGAAGGAGCTTGCAAAGCGGCCCGGCAATGGCGGAGGCGAGGGCTTTGCCCTGTCCGCTGTCCGTAAATGTGCCGTCCTTGTGGTAGGTCCGGTGGTGGCATACGTGCGCGCCGCAGGCGTCCGGGTTGTCGGAACTGTCGCAATGCAGGGACACGGCCAGATTGTAGCTCCCGGCGTTGATGGCTCGGACGGTGGCGTTCAGGTCGGCGGCGTTGCTTAGGCTCGGATAATCAATGACGCTCACGGCATGGCCGCGGTCCCTCAAATAGCGGGCAAGATGCGCCGCTATTTGCACGGCCACGCCATGTTCTTCCAGGCCGTTCCCGGTCGCGCCTGTTCCGGCGGCGTGCCCTATGTCGATACAGATTTTTTTCATGTTCGGAGTTCCTTTCTATATAGGGGCCAGGTTTATTTTTCGCGCTGGACAATGGGCGGGCAGTCCGTTTCCGGCTGGGCCTGGGTCCAGACCAGGCTATGGGTTGCCCGGTCCCACGTCAGGACGCGCCCGTCACGGGTGGCTACAACCTGTCCCTTGGTGATGGTCAAGCCGACACGTCCGGGAGGGTCCGCCTGTCCCTGCGAGGCGCAGGATGTCTGCGTCATGCCCATCCAGGCGGCAATGGCTCCCATGATGGCCCCGGCAATGACTTTAGCCCAGTTTCCGGGGACCTTGAGGGCAACCAGGATGCGGGCAATGATTCCGGCGGCTTCTTTCTGTTGTTCGTTGTTTGTGTTCATAGTGTGCTTTCTCTTGTCTTGAGAGGCCCCACTATGGCACAAAAAAGGCCGCGGCTTTCTTGCCGCGGCCAGGATGCAAAAGTTTTTATTTGTATTGGAGATGAACGGCCCCTGATCGGTTTTCCTCCATGTACCGCTGGCGGCGTGCCTCTCTCATTTGTTCCTCCCCGTGTTGCCCCATACGGTACAACGTCAACGCACTTTCCTTTTCCAAACCGTCACAGGAAATGACGTAACCATTTACCCCTTTACAAGAGAGGGTAGCGGTCAACATTTCTTCTGATACGTGGATATTGTCAATATCCAACCACACCATGTCCTCAAATTTTGTCCCTGTAAGAGACGGCTTTAGAACGAAAAAACGCCTTGATGTCAGTACTACACAATTAGGCCAAAACGGCCAAACTCCCAAAATTTGCCGTTGCTTGCTCACACTCCAAATTTCTTCCCCTTCAACCAGATAGCGGGCTATTTTTTGTTCATCGGTCATGCTTATCATTATAATTATGGGAAAATTCTTAACAAGGCTAAATTTTTTTTATCCACCCCGTCATCGCTTCTTTTATAAGGGCTAATTTCTCTTCGGCTTGCAAAGCCCGCGTCCTCCAAATTTTGACCTCGGAGGTCAACCCTTCTTCTTGTATTTGTAACAAAACGGATAATATTTTTTCCCTTAAAGCGGCAGATACTTTCTTCCCGCGTTCCGCCTGGTCAATGCTGACAATGTCGCACCCTGAAAGTTCGGAAAGTTCTGACAATGTAAGATTGCACTTTTCCCTCAACGACCTAAAATCAAACTGATTGCACATAGGGGTATGACCTTAACAGTCCATATTCCGTCCGGCAATGTCTCATTGTTTCAGAGTGTCCCACGTAGGACACTCTTTCTATTCATAAATCATTTATCACCAATATTTATATATCAAAAAAACCTGTTTACACGCTAACGGCTATTCTAGCCGATAATCCATTCTTGTTTCAGAGTGTCCCACGTGGGACACTATTTTCCCGCAGGAATCATTCATTATAAAACGTTTTAGTGCAAAAACAGGTGTTTGCACGCTAACACTTCCCCCTAAATTTTTTTTAGCCAACCAGTCATAGCTGACTTGAGCATTTTTAATTTTTCTTCTGACTGTAAAGCTCTATCTCTCCAATGATTGTCCTGCCCTGTAGGGTCATTATGTTGAGACGTCTCCCCAGCAATTAGCCACTCCATAGACACGGAGAGAGCTTTCGACAGGCGAAAAAGAACCTCTGACGAGGGCATCCCCTTGTCATTACAATAATTAGAAATGGCTCCTTGAGGGACATTTGCGATTTCTGATAACTCTTTTTGATTAACGCCTTGCCTAACCATTGCCTCCATTAGTCGATGCGAAAAATTCATAGTTATGATATTTTTTTCTTGTCAAAGATTCATAATTCGTATATCTGATTTCTTATGTTAGCACGCGAACGACTACAGGGCAATCCTCAACTCACCCCGGAACTTGAGGCTGCCAAGCAAATTTTACATGAGAAAGGGTGGTCTTACCGGACCGCCGCCCCGTTTTTAGGGGTCCATTACACACACCTAGCCCGCGTGCTGACAGGATTCCGGGCAAGCAAATCTCTTCTACGCCGCATTCAATCTCTCCCCCATAGGGATGGGAAATAACCTCCGCCCCAATCACACCATGACTGAAAATCAACTCAAACAAGCCCGCCGCGACCAGCAGGAAAAGCAGCATGCCCTGTACGGCTATTGCCTGACCCCCGCCCCGGACCAAAAAAGAAAATCTATCCGCTGGGGAGCCGTGTTCCTGGCTGTCTGCCTGGCCGTGTTCGTGTGGCTGGCCGTCCTCATTATCCTTGATGCCATTTAATCCGCTCCCGCCATGCTCCCCCCTCTCACCAACCAGGAATGGGCAAGCCTGCCCGGCGACCTCCGCGCCGTCTGCCAGCTCCGCCTGTTGCGGCGACCTGTCGTCCGTCGGTGGGCGCACCGGGTCCTGGGATTCCCCCTTTCCGGGCCGCTCACCCGCTCCCAGCTTGCCGCCTGGTGCAGCGTGTCGGAATCGACCATCTTGCGCTGGGAGCGTGACGGCATGCTCCAACTCCGCGGAGCCGCCCGTCGGTGCGGCCTCACGGAAGAAATCAAAAACGACTTACTCAACAATCGCTAAATCATGAATCAAAACGACATTGCAAAAAACACCCTCGCGGAATTGTCAAACTACGTCAACGCCGCGCGCCGGGACCTGACGTCCGCCTGTGCTAACGCCCTCAAGGCCGGGGCCTATCTGCATTTCATCCATGCGGACGGCAGGATAACCATGACGGACGCTCTGGACACAATCGGTTTAAACAAAAGTACGGCTTACCGCTGGATGAATGCCTATCACACCGCCTGCAAAGTGTTAGGCGTGGATAATCCGCCTACCTATAAAGACAGGGGCTGGGCCGAACATTTGGATTCCCTGGGAACCGTGGCCGCCAACATGACCCTGTCCCGGTTGTCCCTGGGTGCGCCCGCCCCTGGGACGGACCTTGCCCGCCTGGATGCCATCCAGACAGGCATGGAAACGGCGGCAAATGAGAAGGAGGAGGCTATTTTTCAGAACGCTATGGAAAAAGTAGCGAGCGGAGAATGGTCTCTCTTGCAAGCCTACCGGGCCGTGTGCGGGCAGGCCGCCCAGGATAAAGCCACGGAACGCCGGAAAAATCCGCAATACCTCGGCATTGATCCAAAGACCAAAAAGCCCGTAGGTCTGCTGGTCTCCACCATTTCCACGCTTAAACAGGGTTTCAAAAACTGGGACCTTTTCGGCGGCGAGGAAAAGCGTGTCTTTGCGGGCATGTGGCGGGATGTGGAAAACGCCAAGCCGGACGACCTGGAACAATACCTCTAAGCAGCCATGAATCACGATGCTCTCATAGCCAAGCTTCAAAAACTCCTTGCCCTCGCCCAGCGCGGCGAGGACGGGGAAGCCGTCAACGCGCGGGAATTGCTGGACAAGATGCTGGAAAAATACGGCATTGACGAGGCCAGCCTGTCGGATATAAAGCCGCTCCGCTACAGCACGGAAAACGCGGAAGAACGGGGATTGCTGGCCGTCGTCGCCTCCTATGCCCTGCAACTCCCCACGGCGGAAGTAGAGGCTTCCGTCATTGTCGGCTCGGACATGCACGGTTGCGACCTGCGCTTGAGCATGGAGCAACACGGGTTGGTGGCCGCGCTTTACGAATATCACCGCATGGGGCTTGCGCGCAGCATCCGGCGCAATGACGAGGCCAGCGCACGGAGGGGTGAGGACCTGCGCGCGGAAATAAAGACCCTGACGGCCCGCATTAAAACCCTGAAAGCCCTGTATGCCAACCTGGACCGGACCATCGCCAAGACGAGGGAGTCCCTCTTGTGCGCTTACGTCAACCTCAACAATCTGACGGACTACACAGGATGGAGCCAGGCGGACAGCGACCAGGGGGAAATCATCCATGCCGCCGCGGCAAGCTGCGTCAAGCTGGACCCCAGCGTCAAACAACTCCCCGGACAACGCCTCGGAAATGACTAACCCCACGCACAACACGGACCCGGCGGAACAATGCCGCCGACTGGCGCAAGCCTACAACACCCTGCGCCGCTCCATCTACTGGGACAAACACGCCGCAAGGGCGGAATGGAACCACGATAATTGCCGGTGGCCCCTCCGCAACTACCACAAACACGGAACAACGGAAAACATCAAGGCCGCCTGGAGTCTCCGCGGCATCATCCGCTCGTTATGAATCACAAAATCGACACAATCATCATCACAGCGGGCACCATCATCACCGGATTATTCATCCTCAATGATTCCCCGGTCCTTGGTTTTTGCTCGGCTTTAACCATGTTCGCCAGCCTGCCCATCGACGACAAATAACCAACCCTCAACAATGGCAATCCTCCCCGACCACTCACTCAACGCTTTTTCCGGCCAGGCCCGCAAGGGCCGTCCCCGGCAGCTGGACTTGACGGAGGACCAGAAAAAGGAACTGGCCGCCCTCTATCTGGCGACCAATGCGACCCGGACCAGCGGGAGCATGACCCTTGCGTGGTCTATCTTCTGCGCCAACCATCCAGACCTGGGCTGGGACGCCGCCGCACGGGCCAGCAAGCACAAGCTCCCCGCCTGCGCCGTGGAGGTCATGAAGCATGCGCGGCCCCTGGTGGGCTATCACCGCGGCGGGGAACGCAAGCTCCGCCAGGCCGCCTATGCGCCGGGCCTCCTGCGCCGCAACCTGGACGGAAGCCTCCTGCGGGCCGGACAGCGCGCGTCCTGGGACGACGCAACGATCAACTTCGGCGTGTGCGTGCCGTGGCCCTGGCGCGGGTCCGGCGACAAGTGCGCGGAAAAATACGGCGTCCGCCTGGGACGCTTCCAGCTTCTGGTCTGCCACGACGACGCCACCAGCATGATTCCCGCCTACTCCTACGTCATCAGATACGAGCAGACGTACCGCGGCGAGGACGTCGCCGGGGCCATGATACGCACCTGCCGGGACGTCGGCATCTTCGACGCCTTCGTCCTGGAAGGGGGGGTATGGAAAAGCGACCGCGTCCAGCGGTTGCTGGACGGCCTCGGCATCCGCCACATTGACGCCAAGGGCCGCCCCCAGTGCAAGCTCGTCGAAAACTTCTTCAACCGCTTGTGGTCCGTGCTTTCCGTGGTCCCCGGCCAGGTGGGCCGCTACCAGGCGGAAAACAAGGCCATGAGCGAGAAATACGTCGCTTGCCGCAATGGCCGCCAGGACCCGCGGGGGATTTTCCCCACGCTGGCGGAAGCCCTGGAAGCTATCGACTGGGCCGTCAACTACCTCAACACGCACCCCGTCGAAAGCCGGGAATACGGCAAGTGGGTTCCGGCGGAACGCTGGGAAGCGGACCTCAAGGAGCGGCCCATGCGCCAGGTCTCCGCCGACTTCTCCTGGCTCCAGGCCCCCTCCATTGTCCAGCGGAAAGTGGTCAAGGGGACACTCCGCGCCACCGTCCCCGGCCCGCTGGGCGTGCCTCAACGCTGGCACTTCACGGCCCCCTGGCTCTGGCAGCACGAGGGGCAAGCCCTCATGCTCCACTTCGACCCGCTGGGCGAATGGCCCCTCCAGGCCGTCGTGACCGTGCCGGGAAGCGTCAAGGTGCTGGGGCAAGTCACCTGCTCCAACCCGGTCAGCCTGGGCGGAAGCGGGGAGGACTACGGCAAGCAAATTCGCCAAATCATGAGGACGGAATACCGCCTGTTGACCTCCACGGGCAAAACGGGCCGGGAATCCACCCTGCGCGCCATCAACGGCCAGACGACCGTTGCCCAGGGCGTCAAGGTCCGGGACGGCGAGGCATCCGCGGACACGCCGCCGGAATCCGGCGGAACGCCCGCCAGGGTGCGCCGTTACCAGCTGCAGGACCCGCTGGACAAGGCCGCCGGCAGGGACAGCCGCATCACCGCGCCCCAGCCCGCCACGCCTGCGACGCGGGACGACTTCGCCGCCCTCCGCCGCCGCGCCCGGCAGGCGGAACACTCCGCGACACTCAATTTTTAACCTCACTATATCAAATCATGGACAAATATGAATTATCAAAATCGCCGGACGTCCTCCGTCTGGTGGACATGCAGGAGGAACTGCACCTCAACGACAAGGATTTTTGCCGCCGCGTCGGCTTCTCTCTGGCGGCGTCCTCCTGGGGCAAAATCAAAGCCGGGACCTGGTCCGGCAACTGCGAAAGTGCCTTGCAGTCCGTCCGGCAGGCGTTATCTTCCGGCCAGCCCCGCCAGGATGCGCCGGACGTGGACGGGGACACGGTCCTGTTGCCTCATGTGTCCCTGGCCGCGGACGCCGTCGCCGCGGCGCAATGCGCCCAGGACGAACACCGCCTGGTCTTTGTCGTCGGAAAAACGGGGGCGGGCAAATCCAAGACGGCCTCTTACCTCGCGGGCAAATTCGGCGGCACGCTTATCAATGCCGCGCCCGCCTGGGAAAAAAGCTATCTGCACGCCCTGACCTCTATTGGCGCGGGGCTGGGCCTGGCGGCCTCCTGGTATTCCGCCGGGGCGGCGGAACGGGACATTCTCCAATCGCTCCAGGCGGCCCCTCGCCTTATCATCATTGACGAGGCCAACCATTTCAACCGCGCGACCCTCAACTTTCTGAAAACCGTTCTCAACCTGACCCGGTGCGGGTTGGTCCTGCTGACCCTCCCGCATCACATGGCCCGCATGGCGTCGGACAGCCGGGAGGAATTCCCCCAGCTGCTCCGGCGCAGTATTGCCATCATCCACATCCCCTCCATCACGGGGGAAGAAGTGGCCGCTATCCGGCGCGGACTGTATCCCCAGGTGGATCTGCCCAATGCGGCCCCCCTCTGTGCCCTGGCCAATCAGTTCCACAACCTGGACACGGTCCGCCGCGTCCTGGACGAGATTGACGCCGGACAAACCCCGGAGGCCGCCGTCAAGGCGGTCCGCCGCCAGATTCAACCCATCAGCACCGCCCGCTCATGACCGCCCCCGCCACCATCGAACAGGAAACGGCAACCCAGTTCATCAGCATGTTCCTTGCTTCTTACGACTTGCCGTTCCAAATCCTTTCCCCGACTCCCTATCCCGGAAAAATCGGCCTCCGGCTGGACCCGGAAGACCAGTATTGCCTGGTGGATGCCGTCCGCTTCTGCGACTGGGTCCGGCAACGCCGCCCGTCTCTGGAACAACTCCGGGCCGCCCTCGACAAAAAACGCCGGATGAACCACAAACGGGAGGGGAAATAACATGGCCGCGTTGCTGGAACCAATGCCCTTCTGGGAAGCCCTCTCCTATCTTGAGGGGAAGGAGGCCGTTGCCTCCGCCATGACGACGGCGGAATGGCAGCGCATGCCCGTTGCCGTCCGGGTCAAGTCATTGTTTTCCGCAACGCTCGCATCCGCCAAGGCCGCCCAGGAAATCACGGATTATTTGACCGGGTTTGTCAGGGGCGAGAAAGCCGTCAACGACCAGGGCAAGGAGTACTATGTGTACCAGGGCCGGGCGGAGTTCGTCGCCAACATGAGGGAACGCATGCTGGAAGAAGGCTTCGGCAAGGTTCTCCACGACGGCACGCTGGACCCGGAAATCCACGACAACGACCTCCGGGACCTGCGCGGATGCCGCCGCCTGCAACTCCTTTTTGACACGCAGACGGAGCAGGCCGCCTCCTACGCCCAATGGCAGGAGGGGCAGGACCCGGACGTGCTGGACGTGTACCCCTGCCAGCGGTTCGTCCGCGTCCGTCCGGTCCATACTCCCAGGCCCTACCACGACGACGCCATCGGGGAAGTGAGGCGCAAGGATGACCTGGCGTTCTGGGTTGGCCTCAACCGTGACTTTGGCCTCCCGTGGGGGCCGTGGGGCTTCAATTCCGGGTGCGGCGTGGAGGACGTGGACCGGGACGAGGCGGAAGCCCTGGGCATCATCAAGCCCACGGACAAAGTGCGCTCCGTCAAAAAAGACTTCCTGGACGGCCTGGAGGAATCCGTCCGCGGGCTGGACGACAAGACGCGGAGGTGGATTCAGGCGCAAATGGAAAACAGGGTTCGCTTTCTTGGCGATACCGCCGTTTACCGTCCGGACAAGCCGCGCCCCGCGGCCCCGGAACCAGCCCCCAGCCGTCCAGCCAAAACCCCCGCCCAAATTGCCGCGCAGAAAAAGCGCATTGCCGACACGATAGCCGCCCGGCATGCCCGCCAGCGGGACCAGCGAAAACAAACAGAAAAGCAACAATGGGAGGCCTACCTGAAACGCCGGGATGACGCTTTAGCCGGGTTGCGCCAGGCCCTCCGGGAATCGGAGGCTCGTTATCAAGACACCCGCTCTCTGGACGACTGGGACGCCTACAAAATGGCGGCGGATGCCTACAATAAAGCGCGCCGTTCCTGGTTGCCCGGCGGCAAGCTTTTTAAGGACACGAGGCGCGCTATTGACAAAGCCCTGTTGCCGTCATGGCGGGCAACGTACCGCGATTCCCTCCGTTTTCTGGCTATGGACGGGGCCGTCGTTCCGCCGGATAAGCGGGGGACGCTCCTTCCGCGTGCCGTCAGGATTGACAGTCATTTCCGCGCCAGTGAGGACAAGCCCCGCAAACTGTCTCCCAATGTCCGGGACGGCCTTGACCTGGCCGCGGCTCTCGTCTCTCCTTCCAAGCTTCCCGCCTCGCTTGGCGTTCAGGTCATTAAAGGGGGCGGCAAAGAACGGGCCTTTGCCCTCCCCGGCGTGATGAAAGTATCTGACACGTCCGCGCCAGCCGTTATCGCCCACGAACTGGCGCACGTCATCGAGTTCTCGCGCCCGGACATCCTCCGCAAGTCCGCGGCGTTCCTCCATGACCGGGCGCAGGGGGCCGTGCCCGTCCCGCTGAAATCCCTTTATCCTTATTCAGATTATTCCCCCCTGGAAAAAACATTTGAGGACGACTGGGCCAGGCGCGGCGGCAATGCCTATACGGGCAAGCTCTATATCCGGGGATATTTCCCCGGCATGGGCAAAGACCTGTTCACGGAAAAAACGTCCTCGACTGAAATTCTTTCCATGGGAATTCAGCGCATGCTGGAATCTCCCGTTGACTTCC
>OLPS01000496.1_pt1 | contig 49667 bp, 57 predicted proteins | sample 1673071 | NCBI WGS metagenome assembly OLPS01 (sample SAMEA3136752, study PRJEB25190) | human gut metagenome | reverse complement strand
GTGTAAGTGATAAAAAGAAGAATTATAGCAAAGTCACCAAATTGCTAGTTAAGCCTTTTGTTTATTATTCTTTTTAAAAGAGAGATATGAATATTGGTTTATTTTCTATATTCAGTTCCTTATCTTTAAGGCACTTATAGAATATCATTCCATATTGTCACAATTTTATTTTGACTTTGGTAAAAGTTGTGAAATTGTAAAGTAAACCATTTTCAAGAATTAGAGTAGTTTTCTTTATGTAATATGAATTATAAATTGTAGATTCATATTTTAAAAGTGATATATAGATAAAAATTTGAATTATATTTTCATGGTTTACATAAAAATCTAGTGTATATAGACAAATGTTTGTAAATGAAATACGAAAAACCAAATGAAAGCGAATACAATGAAAATGCTTGATATAAAGGCAAAATGATGTGTTGTGTTCATGAAAAATATACATTAATGTAAAATTGTATGTAAAAATTTTTCTTAAACCCTTGAAAACGTGTTTCTAACATAGTATAATTTCATCACACATAGTGAGCAGACTATAGGAGGAAAGAGAAATGAATAAACAAAGAATTGTTGCTGGTTTAGCATCTGTAGCAATGGCTTCTACTTTGGTAGCATGTTCAGGCGGATCTAGCAGTAACGCAAAAACATTAACAGTATCTGTAAACCAAAGTTTAACTGGACAGTTTACACCTCAATATGCATCAAGTGCTTATGATCAATATGTAGTAAACTTATGCTACGAATCAATGTTAAAGTACAATGCGGATAACGAATTGGTACCAGAATTGGCTAAAGATTTACCAGAAGTAAGTGAAGATGGTTTAACATTAACTTACAAATTGGAAAAAGGACACAAATTCAGTGATGGAACTGAAGTAACTTCAAAAGACGTTAAATTTACATTCGCAACATTAGCTGACCCAAACTATGCTGGTCCTAATGGTGGTGGATTGGAAAACCTAGTAGGATATAAAGAATATAATAGCGGAGCTGCTAAAGAATTAACTGGTATTGAAACTCCAGATGATTACACAGTAGTATTCCACTTGGTATCACCTCAAATCGATGCAATCACAAAATTTGGTGGAATGGGAATCACTAGTGCAGATCACTACTCAAAATACAAACAAGGTAAAGTAAAAGTTGTTGAAAAGAACCAAGAAGAATCATGTGGTTCAGGTGCTTACCAAATAAAGAGCTATGATAAAGCAAGTGGAGCTTCATTTGTTCGTAATGAAGAATTCAAACGTGAAAAGGGACAATACCAAGTAGATCAAATCATTATTAAGAAAACAGATGTAACTACAGAAGTTTCTGAATTGAAAAAAGGAACAGTTGATTTAATTCCGGAAGTAATTGAAACAAATAAAGTAAGTGAAGCTAGTCAAGATAAAAACATGGCATTCAACTACTACTCTCGTAGTGCTGTTGGTTTCGTAGCTATGAACGCTAACAATGGAGCTACAGCTGACAAAGCAGTACGTCAAGCATTGATGTATGCGACAGATCGTCAAGGATTCTGTGATTCATACTTCGGATGGGATAAAAAAGCAAGTGACGAAGTTAAAAAAGTTAAAGGTGGATATGTACCAGCTGCATACTGGAGTCCAGCATCAGTAAACTGTGGTGCCGTTGTTCGTAATGAAGAAACAATCGATGGATTAAATACATATGCATTTGACATGGATAAAGCGAACCAAGTATTAGATGAAGCTGGTTGGGTTCGTGGTGCTGATGGAATCCGTGAAAAAGATGGACAAAAATTAGAAATCAAATTCTTATTGTCAGAAGGTAACTCAGTACTTGAAACTTTAATTCCTATGGTTAAGAAAACTTGGAGCGATTTAGGTGTTGACTTAAAACAAACTACAGTTGACTTCTCTACATTATTAAGCAACATTCAAGATGAAAGCCACGATAGCGAATGGAATATGTGTTTCTTAGCTACTAGCTTTACAGATAACCAAGATGCTGGAGCTAATGATTCATATACAAATAATCCAGCTAACATGGCTGTAAATAACTACTCTCGTATCAATGATCAAGCATTGGTTGATCAATTGACAAAAGCTCGTGCTGATTCTGATGCAGAACAATCAAAAGCTGATTATGTTGAAGCTATGAAGATGGCTGCTGATGATGCAGGATACATGCCAGTTTACTCAGGTATGATGTTCAACCTTTACAATAAGAAAGTTGACTTGACTGGAACAGGAACATTACGTAACTGGTCTCAATCAATGGATACAATTACTGTAAAATAAATTTAAAAATTGCACAAAGATGTGTTAAAATAGTGGATGTTAAAGGACAAATGTTCATTAACAGAAACGCTGCAACGTTAAATAGTCTGCATGGAAAATTCGTGGATTGTTTATAAAATTAAGGGCAAGCCGTATTGACTTGCTCTTATATGCATTTAGTGGATAGAAAGGATCGATAACTATGCTAAAGTATGTATTTAAAAGAATTTTAGCGATGATTCCTGTCCTTTTCATCATTTCAATCGTTATTTTCGGTACTGTAAAGGCGATGCCAGGTGATGAGGTAACAGCTTATTTTGGAGCCGGTTCAAAGGTTACACAAGAGCAACGTGATCACGTTCGTGAGTTGTTAGGATTGGATAAATCGTTACCTGAACAATATGTACGTTGGGTTGGACGTATGTGTACAGGAGATTTAGGATCAAGTATTACTCTTAAAAAACCAGTTGGAACTATTATTGGTGATTATGTATGGAATACATTCTATTTGAATGTTGTTTCTTTAATAGTGGCTTTAATTTTTGCAATTCCAGTTGGAATAAAGCAAGCCGTAAAGAAAGGTTCAGTGTTTGATAACTTCTGGACAGTATTTTCATTGTTAGGAATAAGTGTTCCAACATTCTTCTTTGCCTTAGTATTAATTTTCTTCATTGGTTTGAACATCCCAGGTATGCCAATCAATGGAATGCGTGACACAATGCTTTCAAGCTTTGGTTACTCAAGTATTTTCCAAGAAATTGGAGATATCGCATTACACTCAATTTTACCTGTAATCGTATTGGCGTTTAGTTCATTTGCGTCATTCTCACGTTATGTACGTAACTCTATGGTTGAAGTCATCAACATGGATTATGTTCGTACTGCGCGTTCAAAGGGTCTAAAAGAAAAGACTGTTATTTACAAACATGCATTTAAAAATGCTCAAATTCCTTTAGTAACATTACTAGGATTATACATTCCATCATTATTCTCAGGAGCCGTAATTTTGGAATCTGTATTTATCTGGCCAGGAATTGGTAAAGTATTAATTGATGCGATCAACCAACGTGATAACTCTTTAGTTATGGCTTGTTTGATGTTTAGTGCCTTGTTGATGTTGTTAGGTAACTTATTGTCTGACATTTGTTATACATTGGTTGACCCACGTATCAAGGTTGATGAATAGGAGGGAACTATAGATGGCTAAAAAAGATGCTGTAGTATTAGAATCTGGTGAAAAAATTGAATCTATAGGTCCTTGGACCATCGCGTGGCGTAAGTTTAGACAAAACCGTGTTGCCATGGCAGGTTTGATTATTTTTATTTTAATTGTTATTGCTGTTATTGTTATACCACCAATGCTTGGATATAGCGTAAATGACTATGATTTATCAAATCCTAACTTAGCTCCAGGAGGAGAACATTTATTAGGAACAGATAAACAAGGTCGTGACTGCTTATTCCGTTTATTCTTAGGTGGACGTATCTCTATTATGGTTGGTATTATTGCTGCTGTTATCACTGTCATCTTAGGATGTACAATTGGTGGTATCTCAGGATATTATGGTGGAAAATTAGATAACGTATTAATGCGTTTTGCAGAAATCGTTTATTCATTACCATTTACACCAATGATTATTGCGGTTGCCTCAACTATGTTATGGGTTCCACAAAGTCAAAAAATGTATACTGTATCATTATTGATTGGTTTATTATCATGGCCAGGACTTGCTCGTTTAGTTCGTGGACAAATTTTAACTTTACGTGAACAAGAATTTATGCAAGCTTGTGAAGCTTTAGGTATTTCAGATTTCTCAAAAATCTTTAAACACTTACTTCCAAACGTTATTTCTTTGGTAATCGTAAATGCTACATTACAAATGGCGAGTGCTATCTTGACTGAGGCTGGTTTATCATTCTTAGGTATGGGTGTTACGGCACCAACTCCTTCTTGGGGTAACTTAATGAACTTGGCACGTGACTCTTACGTGTTCCAAAACTATCCTTGGGAATGGATCCCTGCAGGTTTAATGTGTTTATTAACTGTAATCTCTATCAACTTAATTGGTGAAGGTTTACGTGATGCATTCGACCCTAAAGAATTACAGTAGTAAGGAGGATACACAATGTCTGTAAATAAAAAAGTAATTAAAGTGGAAGACCTTCGTGTATACTTCCATACAAAAAAAGGTGATTCAAAAGCAGTTGATGGAAACCACTTTACAATGTATGAAAATGAAACACTTGCGATCGTAGGTGAATCAGGTTGTGGTAAATCCGTAACTGCCATGTCTATTTTAGGCTTAGTCAGTGAACCAGGAGAAATTATGCCTGGATCAAAAATCGTATATATGGGAAATGTAGATCGTGATGAAGATGGTTTGAACTTAGCTACAGCTACAGATGAACAAATTCGTCATATTCGTGGTAACGAAATCTCTATGATTTTCCAGGAACCTATGTCAAGTTTGAACCCAGTTATTACAGTTGGGGATCAAATTATGGAAAACATTTTGACGCACGAAGAAGTTTCTAAAGAAGAAGCTAAACAACGTGCAGTCGAATTGTTGTCAGAAGTTGGTATTTCTCGTCCAGAAAAAGTTGTTGATAACTATCCATTCCAATTATCAGGTGGTATGTGTCAGCGTGTTATGATTGCGATGGCTTTATCTTGTCATCCAAAATTATTGATTGCCGATGAACCTACAACAGCTCTAGACGTTACAATTCAGGCTCAGATTCTATCTTTAATGAACAAATTAAAGAATGAAACAGGTACATCTATTATGTTGATTACACATGACTTAGGTGTAGTTGCTCAGGTTGCCGATAACGTTAATGTTATGTATGCTGGTAAAGTTGTTGAAACAGCTCCAGTAGAAGAATTGTTCAGTAATCCTAAACACCCATATACAGTTGGATTAATGAATTCAATGCCTTCACTTGCAGAAGAAGGAAAACGATTAAATACAATTGAAGGTAGCGTACCTAACCCATTGTATTTACCAAAAGGATGCTACTTTGCAGATCGTTGTCCATATGTAACAGATCGTTGTAAAGAAGGTCAACCAACAGATACAAAAATTAAATCACGTCACCACGTATGGTGCTTCAAAGTTGAAGAAGAAATGAAACAGGAGGGATAGTCATGGCAGAAAAAAGAAAAATTCTTGAAGTTAAAAATCTTAAAAAATACTTCCCTCTAAAAAAAGGAAAATATAAAGAAGGCGACCCATGTGTTAAGGCCGTAGATGATATTACTTTCGATTTATATGAAGGAGAAACATTAGGTCTAGTAGGTGAATCAGGATGTGGTAAATCTACTTTAGGTCGTACAATCATTCGTCTTTATGAACCAACAAGCGGAGAGGTAATCTTCGAAGGTGAAGATGTTGCGAAAAAGTCTCGTAAAGAAATGCGTGCTTTACGTGAAGAAATGCAGTTTATCTTCCAGGATCCATATTCTTCATTGAATCCACGTATGACTGTATTCAATATTTTGGCAGAACCATTGATTGCTCACGGAAAATTCAAACGTGGTCCAGAACTAGATGCATATGTTAAAAACCTAATGGATCGTTGTGGTTTGCCAAGTTATTACTGCTATCGTTATCCTCACCAATTCTCAGGTGGACAAAGACAACGTATTGGTATCGCACGTTCTTTGGCATTAGATCCAAGTTTCATTATTTGTGATGAACCAGTAAGTGCATTGGACGTTTCTATCCAGTCACAGATCATCAACTTAATGAAAGATATGCAAGAAGAAAAGAACATTTCTTACATCTTCATTTCACATGACTTGTCTGTTGTAAAACACATTTCTGATCGTGTTGGTGTAATGTACTTAGGTAGTATGATGGAACTTGCAGATAAGAATGAAATCTATTCAAACCCTCAACACCCTTATACAAGAGCGTTGATTGGTGCAATTCCTTTACCTGACCCTACAAAACGTAAAGAAATGAAAGTTATTCAAGGTGAAATTCCAAGTAACGTAAACATTCCTAAGGGATGTAAGTTCAACCCTCGTTGCCCATTTGCGAAAGACATTTGTCGTGAACAAGAACCAGCAACAAAAGAGGTTAAGCCAAATCACTTCGTTAAATGTCACTTTGGAGGTGAATTCTAATGTCTAATCGCCCATCTATGCGTGAGATGTTAGAAAAAAAAGATAAACAAAAAGGTAAAGAAGATCGTCTTGAAAAAGGGGATTTTCTAGCCTTATTCATTGCTGCTAGTAGTACATTCTGGCCAATTTTATTAGGTGCGATTGTTATTTTAGCGCTATTAATTTTTGGTTGGAATGCCATCTTTGCATAATACGAGAAGCTTTCGGCTTCTCTATTTTTTTAGGAGAGAGATATGAAATTTACAGATTACAAATATGAACATATGGATATTGAAGCTTTGCAGGAACAATTAAAGAAAATTTGTTCAAAATTACAGAATGCAGCTTCTTATGCAGAATTCAAAAATGCATTTATAGAATTAAATGATGTTAATAAATATATCAATACAAATCAGACTCTTGTTGATATACGTCATACAGTAGATACAAGAGATGAATATTACACACAAGAAAATGATTTTTTAAATGAAATGCTTCCCGTGTTGAAGGAAGATATTGTCAATTGTAATAAAGCAGTTATGGCTAGTACTTTTGTTTCTGAATTAAGAAAAGAAGTACCTGAAACATATTTCTTACAAAGAGAAATGGAAGAAAAATCATTTGATCCCATTATTATTCCTGAAATGCAAGAAGAAAATAAATTAGCTTCTAAATATCAAGCAATCATTGCAAGCGCACAAATTGAGTTTGATGGTGAAACATATACTCTTGCTGCTTTAGAAGTAAAGACAAATGATAAAGATAGAGATACTCGTAAACGTGCAATGCAAGCCTATTGGGGATGGTATGATGAACATGCTAAAGAAATTGGTGAAGTTTATGATCAATTAGTGCAAGTTCGTACGCGTATGGCTAAGAAATTAGGATATGAAAACTATATCGAACTTGGTTACTATCGCATGATGCGTTTTGATTATAATAAGGAAGATGTTGAAAACTATCGTAAACAAGTATTAGAAGATGTTGTTCCTTTGGATAATGAGTTATATGCTCGTCAACAAAAACGTTTAGGCTATGATACTTTGCATGCTTGGGATGAGAAGTTTGAATTTACTTCAGGAAATCCAGCACCTAAGTATAGTCGTGAAGAATTAGTGAAACGTGCATTAAAGATGTATCAGGAATTAGATCCTAAAACAGGAGAATTCTTTAAATTTATGACAGATAGAGAATTGTTGGATCTAGACTCAAAACCTGGTAAAGCAGCAGGTGGATATTGTACATTCATTCCTAACTATCAATCTCCATTTATTTTCGCAAACTTCAATCAAACTAGCCATGATGCTGAAGTATTAACGCATGAAGCAGGACATGCTTTCCAGGTATATTCAAGTAAGGATATTTTCCCAATTGATTGTGTATGGCCTACATATGAGTCTTGTGAAATCCACTCTATGTCAATGGAATTCTTTACATATCCATGGATGAAATCTTTCTTTGAAGAAGATGTTGATAAATATTATTTCAATCACTTATCAGGAGCTGTTAAGTTCTTGCCTTATGGAGTTTTAGTGGATCATTTCCAACATGAAGTATATGAAAATCCAGAAATGTCTTGTGAAGAAAGATTAGCTACTTGGAGAAAGTTAGAAAAACAATATTTGCCTCAAAAGAATTATGAAGGAATTGAGATTCTAGAAAAAGGTGGATGGTGGATGCGTCAGCTTCACATTTTCATGGATCCATTCTATTATATTGATTACACGTTAGCTCAAGTTTGTGCATTACAATTCTGGGCTCGTATTCAAAAGAAAGATGAAAAAGCTTTTGAAGACTACAAACATATTTGTAAGATTGGTGGAACATTGCCATTTAGAAAAATTGTAAAGGAAGCTGGATTAAAGGTTCCTTTTGAATCAGGTTGTTTAAAAGATACAGTACAATTGGTTCGTGAATGGTTTGAAAAAGCAGATGATTCACAATTTTAAAAAAACAACTTGCGATTTTGAAAATGGCTTGCTATAATTGTATAGCACTTACTTTGGGTCGATATGACTTAAGGCGGAAGGAGGATACATCGATATGAAACAAGGAATTCATCCTAATTATCATAAAGTTAAATGTATCTGTACATCTTGTGGTGCAGAATTCGAAACAGGTAGTACAATCAAAGGTGATGAATTACGTGTAGATACTTGCAGTAACTGCCACCCATTCTTCACAGGTCGTCAACGTTTCGCTGCTGCTCAGGGACGTATTGAGAAATTTAACAAGAAATATGGTTTGAAGTAGTAATATAATGACAGTGTCAGAAATGGCACTGTTTTTTATTTTGGTTATAAAAAAATTACAATTTAATTTTTAAAATCCTTTAAAATAGGCTTATTTTGATAGTTTGGTTATATTAAAATCAACAAATGTACACAAAGTAGAATAGAAATCACTGTGGTGTTTGAAAACTTTGTTTTGTACGCTTATAATAAAGTCAATAAATTAGAAAATAGCGAGGTATTTTGAAATGAAAAGAGCAAAAAGAATGGATTTATTTCAATCTTCTATATTTACAGAATTAAAGAATATGAAATTAGACTACATGAAACGTACAGGAAATACGACAATTGATTTTTCTGTAGGTTCACCTAATATTGCACCAGAACCATCAATTATGAAGGCTTTACAAGATGCGATCATGGTACCTGAAAATTATAAATATGCGATCAATGAATTACCTGAAATGAAGGCTGCCATTCATGATTGGTACAAAGATCGTTATCATGTAGAACTTACAAATGATGAAATGATTTGTTTACAAGGTTCTCAAGAAGCTTTAAGTACATTATTTTTAGCTATGTGTGATCCAGGTGATATTGTATTGGTTCCAGATCCATATTATCCAATCTTTAGTGATGGACCTAAAATTGCAGGTGCTAAAGTAGAATATATGCCTTTGTTAGAAGAATACAATTATATTATTCAATTGGATAAAATTGATGAAGAAATCGCAAAAAAGGCAAAGATGATGATTGTATCCTATCCAAACAATCCAACTTGCGCAATTGCTCCAGATTCTTTCTATGAAGAATTAATTGCGTTTGCGAAGAAGTACGATATTGTTGTATTACATGATAATGCATATAGTGAATTGGTATTTGATGGAAAGGTAGGAAAGAGTTTCTTATCTTTTGCAGGTGCTAAAGAAGTTGGAATTGAGTTAAATTCATTCTCTAAAACATATGGAATGGCAGGTGCAAGACTTGGTGTATGTGTAGGAAATAAAGAAGTAATCGAATGTTATAACACACTTAAATCAAATATGGATTATGGCATTTTCTTACCCGTACAATATGCTGGTATAGAAGCTTTAAGACATGGTGGAGCTAGCATTCACTCGACTTGTCAGGCTTATCAAGATCGAAGAGATGCATTATGTGAAATATTTGACTCAGTCGGATGGCATATTGCTTCAAGTCCAGCAACAATGTTTGCGTGGGCAAAGATTCCAGATCCATATGAAGATTCTTATGTCTTCACAAAAGATTTGTTGGAAAAAACAGGAATAGTCGTAACGCCTGGTCAAGCTTTTGGAGTCCACGGGAAAAAATATGTTCGTTTAGCTTTAGTACAAGATATAGAAGATATTAAAGAAGCAGCTCAAAGAATAAAAAAATCAGAAATTTTTAAATAAAGTGCAAATTTTGCACTTTTTTTTTCGTATAAGAGTATATGAAGTGTAATCGATGTCAAAATGAAGATCCAAAATTATTTGCGTATGATCATGGAGTCTATTATTGTCGTAAGTGCATTGATTTTTCTAGATTGGAGGTTAATGAAAAAATAAAACCAGTAAAATTAATGCATAAAACATGGAAAGGAAAGCCAAAACTTGATTATGAACTGACTGCTTTGCAAAAATTGGCTAGTCATGATGTATACAAGTATTTAAGTAACGGAAAAGATGTGATTCTTTATGCAAGTACGGGAGCAGGCAAAACAGAAATTTGTTTTGAAAGTATATGTGGATATTTGGCACAAGGGAAAAAGGTAGGATTTGCGATTAGTCGTAGACAAGTGGTGCTTGAAATAGCTACAAGACTTAGAAAGGCATTTCCAGAATTGAGTATATGTGAGGTAGCCCAAGGATATACACAAATAACAGATGCAGACATTATTGTGTGTACGACCCATCAACTTTATAGATATCCATATGCGTTTGATTTATTGATTTTAGATGAATTAGATGCTTTTCCTTTTGCGGGTAATGAAGTATTGCAAGCTATCGCAAATCAAGCGTGTGTTGGTCAGAAGCTAATGTTGAGTGCAACACCGGATGAAGAAAGTATGAGGCTTGTAGAAGAGAAAAAAACAGAACTTGTATGCTTATTTGAAAGGCCTCATAAGCATCCTTTGATTGTGCCTAAAGTGATTCAGGTTTCTGTGTTTTTACAAGTCCTGATTGTGATTTATGAATGCATAAAATTTTGTAGGGATAATAAACAAACCCTTGTGTTTGTGCCTCGTAAAAGAGATGGAACATGGTTAAAAATGATTTTGAATCTCTTTGTGAAAACATCATTGGTTCATTCTTCGACTGAAAATAAGGATGAAATATTAGATTGTTTTCGTAATAAAGAATTAGATGTTTTAGTTTGTACAACACTTTTAGAAAGAGGAATCACAATACCAAGTGTTCAGGTTGTTGTTTTTAAAGGGAATCATTCTGTATTTACAACGGCTAGTTTAATTCAGATTTTTGGCCGTGTGGGAAGAAGTTTTAAAGATCCTAAAGGAGAAGGTATATGTCTATGTCAGTTTTCAAATCAATCTATCAAAGATTGTGTTTATCAAATATCGAAGATGAACGATACTGTTTATGCTGCCACAAAAAAATGAGTGAAATACGAAATTTTGATATTTTCTTTTATAATGATTTGATTGTTTGTCCGGATTGTATGAAAAATTTTAAAGTGCATAAACAGACGTACAGAATCAAGGAAACATTCATGTATGTATTGTATGAATATGATGAATTTTTAGAAAGATTGTTTTTTCAATATAAAGAACAGAGGGATATTGTTTTAAAAGATGTTTTTTTAAATTCTCATAAATACTTGAGTAAGACTTTTAAACATTATTGTGTGTGTAGTTTATGTAGTAGTGATGCTAAGCGCATGGAAAGAGGATTTGAGCCAGTGGTGGATATATATGCGACTTTAGGTGTCTTTGTGCATTCGCCATTTTATAAAAAAGAAAATGTAAAACAATCTTCAAAATCCAGGCTTGAAAGAGCACATATAAAAGATGTATTAGCTTTAAAAGAGATGTATCCACTGCCTAAAAAAAAGAAAATATTGCTTGTGGATGATGTGTGTACAACGGGAAATACATTGTATGCTGCTTTGGATTTGATTCATCCAGATTGTATATTTGTGATAGCGGCGCATCCTTTATGGATTAAGGCAAATAAAGAAAACATAGTGGTCAAATCAAAGGGGTTTTGGTAAAATAGTTTCAAAGGGGCGATAGAAGCTATGGATAAGAAAAGAAAGAACGAGAATGATGAGATTTCTCAATTGCTAGATTCGTTTCAAGCGGATCAGGAAGATACATTAGAACAAAAAATGGATCGATTTACAAAGACTCAAAATCGCAGTCGAGTTAAGAAACATAAACCTGAACCAGAGATTCCATTTCAGTCAAAAAAAGAGGAACCATCATTAGGAGATACGTTTGTAGTTGGATCAAAGGATTTGAATGAGCCTAAAGAAGATTTGTCTGCAACACGTACAGTGATGTGGAATGCGGATGAACTAAAACAAGAGGCGGATGCTACAAACAAAACAGTTGTGATCGATGACGATGAGATTCAATCTTTATTAGAAGAAGGTAAGGGGCCTCAACTAAAAAGAGAGGTCATCAATAAGAAGAAGGATTCTAAGAAAAAAACATTTAAGAAAAACAACTCTAAGACAGGATTATATATTGGATTAGGTGTTGTAGGTGTTTTATTGATTTCATTATTGATTTTTGGTGGTATCAAACTAGTAACTAGTGGATTATCGGGTTCGGATGAAAAAACAGAAGAAGTTCAAAAGAAGAATTATCAAGAATTATTAGATTTTGCGAATAACTACGATTCATTATCTTCTAGCGAGAAGAAAGAAATTGTTGATCTTGAGAGTAAATATAACAGTTTGACTCGTAAACAAAGAGAAAAAATTGATGAAATTTTAGAGAAGGCTACGGGTAAAAACTTTAATGAATTGCTTGCGAAGGCAAATAAGAAAACAAATTCTAAAAAGAAAAACAACAATACGGAGATTGCAGAAAAGAAAGCTGAATTAAAACAGAAAATCAGTGATTTAAAGGAGCAGCTTACTAAGGCGGAAGCAGATTTGTTAAGTGCTCAAAAATCACAGGAGGCTGCACAAAGCGAAGTGGATTCTTTAAAATCAAAAGTTGATTCTGCCAATTCTTCATTATTGGATGCACAAAATGCTGTGAGTAGTGCTCAATCAGCATATGATAGTGCTAGTAGTGATTTACAGGCATGTGAAAATCGTCGCTCTGAATTAGAGAAAATTCCAAATGATCAGTTAACACAGGATCAGTATTCTGAATTACAAAAACTTTATTCAGAACATCAAGGTTTAGTAAACCAAGTTAATTCTACAAAATCAGATTTAGATAACGCGAAAGCTGCTTTGTCAGCAGCACAAAAGAATTCAAACGTATCCTCTTTACAGAATAAATTGAATTCAGCTCAGAGTAAATTGGATAGTGCAAATTCAGATGTTACAGATGCACAATCAAAAGTGGATTCAATAAATTCACAAATAGATGGCTATCAAAGACAATTGGATGATTTAGATTAGGCAATACAATTATTTGTATTGTCTTTTTCTATTGTAACCTTTTAATGTCTTACGATTTTTGTTAGAATAGATACGGAAAGTCAGGTGAAAATATGCGTAATGCGATTGTTCTGGCGGCTGGAAAAGGAACTCGAATGAAATCAGATCGTAGTAAAGTAATACATACGATTATTGATCGTCCAATGTTGGCTTATATCATTGATGCTTTAAGAGCTGTATCTGTACAAAGAATCGTTGTAATTGTTGGATATCAAGCAGAGAGTATCAAAGAAGCTTTTCCAGATGTTGAATTTGCTTTGCAGCAACCCCAATTAGGGACTGGTCATGCGGTTATGCAGGCTACACAATTAAAGGATGAAGATGGAGACACATTAATTATCAATGGTGATGGTCCTTGTATTCAACCTGAAACTTTGGAAAAACTATTCCAAACAAATCAAGATGCATCATTAACTTTATTAACTTCTGTATTAGATGATGGAGCTCATTATGGTCGTATTGTTCGTGATGAAAATGGGCATGTTCAAGCGATTGTAGAGGCAAAAGATTGTACAGAAGAACAAAAGAAAATCTGTGAAATCAATGCGGGTATGTATTGTTTCAAAAATAGAGATTTATTTGATAATCTTGATAAGCTAACAACAAATAATGCTCAAAATGAATATTATTTAACAGATTTAGTTAAAATTTTAGCTAACCAAGGTAAAGTTGTTAAGGGATTAGTTGTTGAAGACCGTGATGAAGTCATGGGAATTAACGATTGTGTAGAATTAAATAAAGCGTATGAATGGATGCGAAATCGAATCAACAATAACTGGCTAAAAGAAGGGGTACAAATTGTAGATCCTAAGCGCACAGTTATTGGAAAAGATGTAAAAATTGGTCACGATGTAATTATTCATCCAAATGTTGAAATCTTGGGAAATACTGAAATTGGTGATTTCGTTGAGATTTTACCGGGTTCTTATTTGAATAATTCAAAAATTGAAAATTGTGCTGTAGTAGATTCAAGTAAAATCGTCGATTCTTGCATAAGTGAAGGAACTATTGTGGGACCTATGTCTTATGTAAGTAACAATAAAATTATAAAATAGCCTGATAGGGTATGAGAAAGGATAAATCATGAAAAACACTATTGTATTTGCTTTATCATCTAGCGTTGGTTTAGCAAAAGATATTTGTAAAGAATTAGGATTGGAATTAGGAAAATGTGAAGTAAAACATTTTGCTGACGGAGAAATTTTGGTAGAATTAGAAGAATCTGTTCGTGGAAAACATGTATATTTTGTACAAAGTACAAATAAACCTGTAAACTCAAATTTAATGGAAATTCTAATTGGTATTGATGCTTGTAAACGTGCAAGTGCTGCTAGTATTACAGCTATTATTCCATATTTTGGATATGCACGTCAGGATCGTAAGGCAAAACCTCGTCAACCAATTACTTCTAAATTAGTAGCTAGTTTATTGGAAAGAGCTGGAGCTGATCGTGTTGTAACAGTTGATTTGCATGCTACTCAGATTCAAGGATTCTTTGATATCCCAGCAGATGATATTACTGCGAATGGATTGATTGCTGATTACTTCAAACATAAGGAAGGATTAGGAGAAATCGTTGTTGTGTCTCCTGATCACGGTGGAGCTGTACGTGCTCGTAATTTAGCAAATGCTTTAGGTGCACCTATCGCAATCATCGACAAACGTCGTCCAAAACCAAATGTAGCTGAAGCTATGAACTTAATTGGTGACGTTGATGGAAAAACTGCAATTATCATTGATGATATGGTAGATACAGCTGGAACGTTAACTGCTGGTATTAAAATGTTAAAAGACAAAGGTGCAAAAGCTGTTTATGCATCATGTTCACATGGTATTCTTTCAGGACCTGCTATTGATCGTTTAAAAGCTGCTGAATTAGCTGGATTTGTTTGTACAAATACAATCGATCAAACAGAAAATCAAAAGATTTATCCAGAAATGACTGTACTTTCTATGGCACCATTGTTAGCTGGATTAATTCACGCTGTTGAAGAAAACTCTTCACTATCAGAAGTATTAGCACACGCTTTTGATGACTAATATGGAAACATTGTTCATTGGATATCCACCTTGTTCAACTTGTAAAAAAGCATATAAGGCTTTGTTAGATTTAGGGATTGAAGCTACATATAGAAATATTAAAGAGGAAAATCCGACAAAAGAAGAAATTCAAAGTTGGATTGATCGAGGCGTGGAATTAAAAAAATTGTTTAACACAAGTGGTATGTTGTATCGTGAATTAAATATAAAAGAAAAGCGTGAAACATATACACAAGAACAATTGATTGAATTACTTGCCTCAAATGGTATGTTAGTAAAAAGACCGATTGTGATTCAAGGTGATATGATTATCATAGGAAACAAAGTTTCAGAATACGAGAAATTACAAAAATAGACCTGTCAATGACAGGTCTTTCTTTCATTATCTAAAAATGGAATTGAAATTTTCCTCTATTTGTTTACATGCATTGGCTTCATCAAGTTGTTTAATTTCACAAATCTTTTTTGCGACATATTCTACATACATAGGCTCGTTTTCTTTGCCTCTAAATGGAACGGGTGTTAGATATGGAGAATCTGTTTCTGTAATAATTCTATTAATTGGGCATGCTTTAATGCATTCAGGTGCTTGTCTAGCATTTTTAAAAGTGATCGGTCCCGCAAAAGAAATCATAGAATTCATTTTTAAACATTCCATCATTGTTTCTTTACTTCCGCTAAAACAATGGAAGATGATTTTTGTTTTTGCGTATTGTTTTAAAATGTTCATGCAGTCTTTTGTGGATTCACGCATATGAATCGAAATGGGAAGATTGTGTTCATTTGCGATTTGAATCTGCTTGATAAACAGTTCTTTTTGTAAATCATTAAAACTTGTATCCCAATAGTAATCCAATCCAATTTCTCCTAAACAATCTAAGTATGGAGTTTGATCAATTAAATATTGAATTTCTTTTTCTTTTATTTCTTTCGCATCACTTGGAAACCATCCAAACGCCACTTTAAAGAACGGATATTTTTCTTTTAATTTTTTTGCACGTTCTAATTCTTCTGGACTTGTGCACATAATCATGCAAGATGTAATATTCTTTGCCTGAATATTCTCTATGATTTCATCAATTCGAGTATATAAACGATCACAAGTGATGTGACAATGACTATCTGTATACATAAATAACCTTCTTTCTTAAAATAGTATATAATTGTGTTAAGTGAGGTGCAACATGAAAGTAAGTGTAGAATTAAATGTGAGTGATAAAGAGTTTTACGATGTAATGATGAAATCATTGCAGGAAGAATTAAATCATGTTTCAAAGAAAAAATTAGAATTAAAAGAAGGCTTGAAATATAAGAAAAAATCAACCCAAAGAAAAGGGGTTGGATCCGAAATTACAGTACAAATTAAAAGATTGGTTCCAAATGAATTATATGTGGCAACCTTTAATACGGCTATTGATCATACAGTGATTTCATATAAAATTGATGCATTGAATGAATCAAAAATTAAAGTGACCTATGAAGAAGTATATGAAAATGTATCTTCTCAAAATGTTCCTGCCTGGAAACAAAAAATGGCGGAAAAGCAATCTAGCAAGAAAGCTAAGAAGATGTTTAAAGAAATCGAAAAATTCATTTTAAATGAAAGAAGTAAATAAAGCAGATTATTCCATAAAAGAGGCCAAGTTTACCATCTTGGTTTCTTTTTTTCTATAGGTGCGTTATAACGTTGGTGTAGAAAAGCTTTAACCCAACTAAAAGGAGGGATTGGATATGAAAAAGTTAGGTTATTTAGCAGGAGCATCATTATTGTTTGTTCCAATGCCTCTGTATGCAGCAGGAATTGGTTCTAGCAATCAAATTTTCACTCACACTGGATGGTTCTCAGTAATTTGTATGGCAACAATTGGTGTAGGAGTAGCAATTTGTTCAAAACATAAATAATAGCGAAGAAGGAATACAGTAATTGTATCCTTTTTCTTTTGTGTTAAAGAATTATGAATAACATATGTTACCTACTTGTTTTAGGGATTGTGTTATACTGATTTAACTGATACAGAAAGGGATATTTTATGGGCAGTAATTATTTAATAAAATTTCTTGAAGAAAAAGAAGTGCCTACAATCACAAAGAAAAGACATACATATTTAACGTATTATGGATTGGAACAACAAGATACATATGTTTTAAAAGAAGGTGTTATTAAGACAAGTATAATTTTGCGTGATGGCCGCGAATTTAATATATCTTATATTAAAGGACCGGATATTATCTCGCTTTTAAAAGACGAAGTAAGTCAATATACATCGGCACCATTTAATGTTCGTATAGAAAGTGAAACAGCGACGTTTTATCGTATTCCAAGAGTATTATTTTGGGAATATGTAAACCAAGATACAAAATTACAAGATTATGTAAATTTATATTATCGTAATAAATTAGCAGAAGCTATTTTTAGACAGCAACTTATGACAATGAACGGCAAGAATGGGGCAGTTTGTGCATTTATTTATCAATTGATTTCGTTATTTGGAAGGGAAGTAAATAATGGTATTTTGATTGATTTCCAAGTTACAAATGATGATATTGCAGGATTTTGTGGTATTTCAACAAGAAATAGTGTAAATCGTATTTTAAGAGGTTTACGTGAAGAAAATGTCATCACAATGGTGAATCAAAAAATAGTCGTTTTAGACAAAGATTATTTAAAACAGTTTATTCAGGCATAATACAAAACAAGGCGCAGAAGTTAATTCTGCGCTTTAAATGGTTTTATAATCTTTTGGTATGAATATAATAATTGGCTGGCCATTAAGCACCAGATAATGGGTTCGCATAGACAAACACCTAAATATTTAAATATTGGAACGAAAAATAGAGTAAAAACGATTTTTCCAAGGAACTCAATTACACTCGAAATTAATGGCGTGATTTTATATCCAAAACCTTGAATCGCATTTCTTAAATTAAGTAAGATACTTAGAATTATGAAGAATGGAATGTTGATTTTTAAATACATAGCTCCATTTTCAAGTACTATAGGATTGTTGGATCCAGAAAGAAAATGAACTAAGTTATCTGCTGAAAAAAAGATAAGAATACTTAAGAATATTGGGTAAATGATGCCACACATATTCGCAAGATGGACACCTTTTATAATACGATCATAGTTTTGTGCACCTTTATTCTGAGATACAAAGGTTGCCATAGAAGCGGCAAGAGTAGAAAGTGGAAGACAAAATAAAGACATCAACTTTCGTGCAGCTGTATGAGCAGCTATAATTTGTGTTCCAAGACTATTGATTCCTGTTTGAAGAATGATTGTACCGATGGATACAATGGAAAACATAAATCCCATTGAAAATCCTTGTCCCAATAAATCATTAACCATATTCGACTCAATATGAAAGTGTTCTTTTTTTGGAATCAATATTTTAGCACTTCTCCAAATTAGAAAGAAACATATAATGGTAGATATGCCTTGTGCAATAACAGTCGCAACAGCAGCTCCGAAGACACCCATATCAAGGATTGTGATACAAAGTATATCGAGTGCAATATTGATGATAGAAGAACAAAAAAGCACAATCAAAGGACGTAGACTATCTCCTATAGCTCGTAACATACCGGCTCCTAAATTATAAAACATAGTAATAATCAAGAAGGCTGAAATGCAACGAATGTAGTTTAAAGAGTCGTGATAAATACTTTGTGGAGTTTTTAAAATGGTTAATAGGTAGGGCATAGAAAAATATGAAATGATAGTAATTGCGATTGAAATAACGAGTCCTAAAATTAAAGAAGCCGCGACGCTTTTTCTTAATTCATTTTCATTTTTTGAACCAAAGTAGCGTGCTGTAACAATACTAAAACCAGTGCCACAGCCATTAGAAAACTGTACAATCAATTCAAAGATTGCAGCTGTTGCTCCCATGGCAGCCAGTGCATTGTCTCCTAAAAAATGACCAACTAATATAGTGTCAATTGTATTATAGAGTTGTTGAAATAGATTGGAAAAGAAAAGTGGAATCACAAAGAAAAGTAATCCTTTTGCGATGCTTCCTTGAGTTAAAGAGTGATTTTTCATGCGATAAGCCTCCTTTTTGAATACAAAATAAACCATGTTACTAAAATAGTACCCTTTATAATACTAGAAATAGAGATAGCCCACCATACGCCGTTAACGCCTAAAAAATGAGATAATACAATAGCCATAGGAATTCTTGCGGAAGTAAAGACAATGGAAACAATACTTGGAGGTAATGTTTTACCTAATCCGTTAAACGCTCCTTGTGTCGCGATTTCTATGCACATGAAGAGTTGGGAAAATCCAAGTATAACTAGATAGTCAATTCCATATGGAAGGATATCGGATTCGTGGATAAAACAAGAAAAAATAGGACCAGGAAGGAAAATTAATATACATGAAGTAAGCAATCCCCATAAACCAACGACAAGCATTCCAGTTTTATAACCTTTTTGAACTCGATTATAGTTTTTTGCTCCATAATTTTGCGAAGTGAACGCATTGATAGATGCACTAAATCCATCGGCAGCCATCCATGAAATGGATTCGATTTGAGATCCTACTTTTTGAACGGCAACACTTATAGCTCCAAAGCTAGAAATTAAACGAGCAATGTACATGGAGATGCATGTAAATAACATGCTCTGAATAGAAGGTGGGAAGCCTATTTTTAAAATTTTAGATATGTGATTTTTATCTGGTTTTGATAATAACTTTATTTCTTGAAATAAATCTAATTTTTTAGCGTCATATAAAAAAACTAAAGTAACAATGATTTGGGCAATAATGGTTGCCAAAGCTGCACCAATGACTCTAAGGTTACAAACAAAAATCAAAACAGGATCTAAAATAAGATTTAAAACTAAACCTGTTGTGGTTGCGATAAAAGTGTTTTTTGAATGACCGGAAGCCGTTAAAATACCTGTGAAGATTTGATTCACAAATGAGAAAATAATAAAGCCACATGTAATCCATAGATAATTTTGTGCGTCTTGAATAATTGTTGAATCTTTCAAATTGAAGAGTTGTATTAAATTTTTTTGAAAAACAATAATAATGATTCCATAAATCAACGCAAACAAAATTGAGCTTTGAAAAGCGGCTTCAATATAATTCTTTGTTTCCTTTTTATTATTAGCTCCTAAGCTTTGTCCAACTAATGCTTGAGAACCAATTTTAGGCATATTTACTAATCCATTTGCCAAATACATGAAATTTCCAGACACGCCAACACTGGCAACGGCGCCAGAACCCAAAAATCCAATCCATAACATATCAACTAGGTTATATGCCATTTGAATAAGATAAGTTGCCATGATTGGAATTGCCAGTAAACTTAACGATTTAAATATAGGACCGTGTAATAGGTCAACACTCTGATTTTTTTTCATACAGGAACTATTGTAGCAATTTTTTAATTATAAAACAAAAAAAAAGAAATCTAAGATATGCTTAAATTTTTTTTTGACATAACAAATAATTATTTATTGTATTCTTCTACAATTTGTACTGTTGCACTTGCACCAATACGAGTGGCACCAGCTTCGATCATTTCTTTTACTTCAGCGTAAGAATGGATACCACCGGCTGCTTTTACTTCAACATCACTTCCAACGGTATCTTTCATCAATTTCACATCTTCTATTGTGGCACCACCAGTACCAAATCCAGTGCTTGTTTTAATGAAATCCGGTTTAACTTCTTTAGCGATTTCAGCACATTTTTTGATTTCTTCCTTTGTTAGATAGCAATTTTCAAAAATTACTTTAATTCCTTTGTTTTGTTCGTGACAAATATTTGTTAGAGTTTCCATCTCCTCTTTTACTTTGTCAAATTTTCCCATTTTCACATCGCCAACATTTAAGACATAGTCGATTTCATCTGCACCATCTTTTAATGCCTCTTTCGTTTCGTAAGCTTTTGTGTTTAATCCACATTGTCCTAGTGGAAAACCCACAACACTGCAAACCATTACGTTTGTATCTTTTAGTAATTCCTTACAATAAGCAACCCATTCTTCGTTAACACAAACGCTTGCGGTATTTAATTCTCTTGCTTGTTGACAAAGTGTATCAATGTCTTTTTCTGTGGCAAATGCCTTTAAAAATGTGTGATCGAAATATTTATTGAATTCCATGATAACCTCCTATTTTTCGATATGTTTATCTATATATGAATATATTTCTGCTGGTGAATTTAAGCTTGCGATTTGATCAATACTTTTTTTCTTAGAGAAAATATTAAGCATATCATTTAATACATGAATATGTTTCGTTTTATCTTCTGCACAAAGTACAAGAATAATTCTAGCGTTTTGACCATTTAAAAAAGGAACGGGCTCTTTAAATGTACACATTGATACATCTAATCGATTTACGCCATTTTCAATCGCAGAGTGTGCTAGAACAAGATCATCAGCTAAAAACATATATAAGCCTTTATTTTTTTGATCATTTATGATGGCATTCACATAATCATTTGAAATAGAACCATCATCTAATAATTGTTGTGCTGAGATGTGAATAGCTTCTTCCCAGTTGACTTGTGAATTTACACATTGAATATGGGATCCTTTCAAAAAGTCTAATAAACCTCGATCATAAGTTTTATGAGGTACTTTTTGTACTTGTATACTTGAATAATAATCTTGTAGATTTTTATGGAAGTCATTTAATTGATCGGGATTAATATAATTTGATGCAATTTTCAAAATGTCATCAATTTGCATTTTTGCCTGTGGCTCTGTAGCCATACAATTTCTAAGTATTGCCACACGATCTTGATCTGTAAGTATTGGATGAACCATGATTAATCTTTGTTCATTGGCTAACATTACTGTTGAAATTACAACATCATAATCATGATTTGGCCTATAACTACTGAGTGGTATGTTTTTGATTTCGGTTGCTTGTGGCACTAAAGTAGAAACTTCTTGGCGTAGCATATTTCCTGTTCCAATGCCATTTGGGCAGATAATCATGATTCTAAATGCATGTTTATTCGCTTTTTGTGTAGGCATAAAAGCACCAAAATGTAATGTTAGATAAGCAACTTCAGCATCAGAAATTAAAGAATCTAAATCACTTTCTAAGATCTTACAAGCACGTTTTGTAAGTTCAAATAATTCTTCATACTCAGTTTTTATGTTATTTAACATAGGATTTCCAAGCTGTATACCATATTTAAAACGATATAGAGAAGTTTTTAAATGAGCATTGATTGCATTGATCAATTCTTCTTCGCGATCATAGAATACATAAGAGATTCTTTCAAATTCATGAACAAGAGCTTTTGCAAATTCATACGTTTTATCTTCTTCCTTCATTACATTTACAGGAATGGTTTGTAGTCTAGATCCTAGCAAGTGTAATGCAATATAAATTTTTTCATGATCTTTTAAATTTGGAAAATATTTATTGATTAGATGATATTCATTTGTTTCTATGATTTCTTCTTCATCCATATCTGAAAATGAGATCTCGTCATTTCTATTTTGGATTGTAGATAAAAAGACGGCTAGAGCAGGTAAAATGCCACTTACATATTCAGCGTGTAATTCAGATTCAATCTTTTTAAGAGTATTCAATATATCATAGACTTTTTGAGCATCAAAAGTTTCAATTACATGATTTTCATAAAAATGCCAAAGACTTGGAAATAGCATAAAGAAAACAGCTCTCTTTTTAATGATATCTCCATTAATGCGGTATCCATCTTTTATGTTGTAAGTAAGTTGAAGTGCATAATTTTCTAAGAAAGTATCAACAGATTTTAAATCATTGATGATTGTATTTCGGCTAACTTGGCAAGTATCCATAAAATCTTCAATGTATAAAGGATGATTTCGCACGATTATAGTACATATTTCAATGCGTTGTCTTTCTTCTGGTGTAAAGACCAGTATGCTTTCACTTTTTGTTTGATTTAATGTTTTTTGTATGGCCTGGACTTGTTCTTTATGAAGAATGATGCCTTTTCCTCGTTCTTGAATAATAGGATCGATACCATTATCAATCAACCATTCGTTAATTTTTGAAATATCGTAATAAACACTTCTTTTAGAAACTTCTAAGTCATCTGCAAGATCTTGGATTTTTAAATATCCAGTTGTGTACATTACAATATTTAAAATTTCGGTACAACGTTTATCTAATGTATATGAAATTGACATAGTACTCTCTCCTTAAACCATGCTTTCTTTAACCTTTTTATGATAAGGTGTTCCTTTTAAGTTCTTTTTTGCTTTATTTAAATAGTAATTAGCTTGTTTAGTGTCTGATAAATATTGATATTGCAAGCCAAGAAGATATTGCAGAATACCTTGTTGCTGATCATCTGGATGTTTTGATAAAAGTTCATTTACAAGAGGAATGTCTTCACTTTTTTTCTCAATCAAAATGCGATATAACATACGATCATACGCAATTTCATCTTCATTACCTTTTCGCTCAATGATATCTAATAATTTTTTAGATAACTCTACATTTTGAACATCCAAAAAGTAAAAGTAGGTCATACTGGCAACTTGGTATGCTTGTGAATTGTTTAAATTCTGTGACAACATGAATTCGACTTGTTTTGTGATTTCATTTGAATCTTGTTTCGAAATATATGTGCGTAAAATATTATAGTTTTTTTCGTATTCAGAAAATAAGAATGTATATAGTGGAGCATTCATTTGTTGAATAGCCTTGTCATATTGTCCAGCATAGATTTTTTTTAGAATAGATTGCCATAAGAAGCTTCGGATAAAAAATGGAATGGCGATAGCACATAGAATAAGCGAAATTAATATAATTGCAGCTAATAGACTCATAGATTACAGAAACCCCTTTCATAACCATCTTTAAAATAACAATTGTTAAAGATTTTATCAAATCCAATTTTTTTCACGATAAGCAGCCTAGTTTGTGCAAGAAAAAGTATTTTAAGCATATTTTGCACAAAAAATATACACGTATATAATGATAATAGTGTAAAACGCTTACAGACAAGCACAAAATGTACCTTTTGCACAATGTTTGTGCAAAACATTGTTCTTGTTTTTGAAAACCATTTCACAGATAATGCAGGTGTGAAGAGGAGAGATACGAGATGATTAAAGATTTGCTAAAAGAAAAAAATTGTTTTATTAAAGAAAGTGTAAAAGATTGGAAAGATGCAATTTGTGTTGCTTGTGCACCAATGATTGAACAAGGGTATTGTACAAAAGAATATGAAGATGCTGTTTTCGAAAACACAGAAAAATTTGGGCCCTATTATGTGTTATGTGAAAACTTGGCTCTGATCCATGCGAGCAATCAGTCTGGTGTTAATGAAACACAGATGGCGGTAACGGTTTTAAAAGAACCTGTAAAATTTAAGCCTGACGGATACGATGTGCGAATTTTAGTTACACTTGTTGCAAAAGATAATCATTCTCACATGGAAGGTATCCAAGCCGTTTCCAATATCTTCGCAGATGAATCAAAAGTGAATTCGTTACTAAATGCTTCAACTCCACAAGAGATATATAATATCTTTGTTGAAAATGTGGGATAAGCTAAGGTAACATAGAAGGAGAAAGATATGTTAAATTTTATCGTTAATATCTTGTCTACACCTGCCATTTTAGTTGGTTTATTATCTTTAATTGGTTTAGCATTACAGAAAAAACCAATCGAAGAAATCGTAAAAGGTACGGTTAAGACAATTGTTGGTTTCTTAGTATTAAGTGCTGGTGCATCATTCTTACAAACTGGATCATTAAATGCATTCGGTGATATCTTCAACTATGCATTCAATATGCAAGGTGTTGTTCCTAACAATGAAGCTATCGTTTCATTAGCATTGAAAGATTTCGCTACTGACACAGCTTACATTATGTGTTTAGGTATGATCGCAAATATTATTTTGGCACGTTTCTCAAGATGGCACTACATCTTCTTGACTGGTCACCACACATTATACATGGCTTGTATGTTAGCTGTTATTCTAAATGTTGGTGGATTATCAGGAGCTCAATTATGGCTTGCTGGTGGATTGGTGTTAGGATTCATCATGGTTGTCAGTCCTGCTTATTGTGAGCCTACAATGCGTAAAATTGTTCAAACAGATGAATTAGGATTTGGTCACTTTGGTGGTGCTGGATACTGGTTCTCTGCTCAATGTGCTAAACTATTCAAAGGAAAGAGTAAATCAACTGAAGAAGTTAACTTCCCTCAACGTTTAACTTTCTTACGTGATACTACAGTTGCTATTGGTTTAACAATGGTTGTATTCTTCTTGATTGTAACTGGTGTTGCTGTTGGACGTGGAATCTTAGAAGCAGATCCAGAAACTATCTTAGCTACTTATACTAACTTAGGTGGTTTATTAAATGTTGGTGCTGAAACACAAACACACTGGGCTGTTTGGGCTATTACTTCTGGTTTAAGTTTCGCTGGTGGTGTATATATTATCTTAAGTGGTGTACGTTTGATCGTTGGAGAAATCGTTCCTGCATTCCGTGGTATTGCTGAAAAATTGGTTCCAGGTGCTATTCCTGCAATCGACTGTCCAGTTGTATTCCCTTATGCTCCAAATGCTGTATTAATTGGTTTCTTAGTATCATTCTTAGGTGGTATTGTTGGATTGTTCGTATTAGCATTTATTGACAAATCATTAGTACCTTGTGCATTAATTTTACCTGGTGTAATTCCTCACTTCTTCTGTGGTGCAACTGCAGGTGTATTCGGAAATGCTGAAGGTGGATTAAAAGGTTGTGTATTTGGAAGTTTCATGCATGGTTTATTGATTACATTCTTACCAGCAATCTGTATGCCGGTTATGGGTTCATTGAACTTTGCTAACTGTACATTCTCAGATGCTGACTTCTCTTGGTTAGGTATTGTATTAGGTAATATTGCTCAACATGTTCAAGGAACTGGATTATTAGTAATCTGCGTTGTAATCTTCTTATTACCAATCGTTTATAATTTTGTAGCTCCTAAAAAAGCTGAAGAAAAATAGAAAGGGGAATGAAAATGGCTATTCGTAGTATTATGTGCTGCTGTGGTCAAGGACTTGGAAGTAGTATGATGGTAAGTATGAATGTTGAAAAAGCATTGAAAAACCTAGGTATTACTGGAGTTTCTGTTGACCATACAGCTTTAAGTGAAGCAAATCCTAACTCTGCAGATTTATTTGTAGTAGGACGTGACTTAGCTCCACAAGTAGCATCATATCCTAACAAAATCATTCTTGATCGTATCATGGATATGAATGAATTAACTGAAAAACTTAAAGAAGTTTTCGGTAAGTAAAATTTGATAAAAAGAAGGGTTTTATATCTCCTTCTTTTTGTTTAGCCATTTGGAGGAAATTATGGATAAAAAAGTAGAAATATTAGCAAAAAAAGTGCGTTATGACATTTTGGATATGTTACAACATAGAGGTTATGGACACTTAGGTGGATCTTTATCTTTGGTTGAATTATTTGCGGTATTGTATGGGAAACAAATGAAATATGATCCTAAAAATCCAAAATGGGAAGGAAGAGATCGCGTTGTATTGTCAAAAGGACATGCAGGACCAGTTTGGTATTCAACATTAAGTGAATGTGGTTTCTTTGATAAAGAAAAGTTAATGACATTAAATGATGGTGGAACAATGTTGCCAAGCCATCCAGACCGAACAAAAACACCTGGAGTCGATATGACAACAGGATCATTAGGTCAAGGAACAAGTACAGCTGCAGGAATTGCCACAGCATTAAAGATGAAGCACAGTGATAACTATGTATATCTTATTGTTGGAGATGGTGAATTAAATGAAGGTCAATGTTGGGAAGCCTTCCAATACTTGGCAAACTACAAAATGAATAATTGTATCGTTATCATTGATGACAACAAACGTCAATTAGATGGATATACAAAAGATGTTATAAATCCATTTAACATTGAAGCTAAGATGAAGGCATTTGGTTTTAATACACAAACTGTCAAAGGAAATGATTTAGATGCGATTGATGAAGCTATCACAAAAGCTAAATCAGTGACTGATTCAGCTGTATGTATTGTTTTGGATACAATCAAAGGTCAAGGTGTTAAGTTCTTTGAAGAACTTTTGGATAATCACTCAGTAAAATTCAATACAGAAGAAGTGAATCGAGCAACTGATGAGGCTAAAGCTTCTTTAAAAAAGGAAATTGAAGAGGAGGAGCAACATGTATAAATTAGTAAAAAATCGTAGTGAAAAAGGTAAAGAATTACGTGTTGCAGTTGTTGAAAGCATTCAAGAACTTATTAAAGAAAATGATAAAGTGGTTGCTATGGAAGCCGATTTGGGTGGAGCTAGTAAGTTCACAAATATCAAAAAATCAAATCCAGAAAATTTCATTCAATGTGGTATTTCAGAAGCAAATATGATTGGCGTTGGATGTGGATTATCGAGTGAAGGATTTATTCCTTATGTACATACATTTGGACCTTTCGCAACACGTCGAGTTTATGATCAAATTTATTTATCAGGTGCATATGCACATAATACAATCAATATTTATGGTTCAGATCCAGGATTTACAGTAGGACCTAATGGAGGTACACATACAACTTGGGAAGATGTGGCTTTGATGCGTGAAATTCCAGGTTCAATCATTGTGGATCCTTGTGATGAAACACAAACAAGATGGGTTGTAAAAGAACTTTCTAAACATGAAGGTGTACATTATATTCGTGCAAACCGTAAAGATGTTAGAAATGTGTATACACCAGATTCAACTTTTGAATTAGGCAAAGGAAATGTTTTAAGAGAAGGTAAAGATATTCTAATTATTGTATCTGGCCAGTTGGTAAGCGATGCATTAGATTGTGCTGAAAAATTAGTTGAAGAAGGATATTCAGTAGAAGTAATCGATATGTATTGTATTAAACCTTTAGACATTGACTTAGTGTTATCTGAATCAAAAGGTAAAAAGGCTGTTGTTACGTTTGAAAATCATTCGATTTATGGTGGACTTGGAAGTGCTGTTGCAGAAGTTTTGATGGAAAATGGAGTAAATGTTCCATTTAAACGTCATGGTGTAGATGAACGTTTTGGACAAGTAGGAACGCCAGATTTCCTTCAAAAAGAATTCCAACTAACTGCAGATGATTTATATAGAACAATTAAATCAATGATTTAATTGAATGATAAAATAATGTAAAAAAGGAAATTCACATTTTAATATGAATTTCCTTTTTCAATTCCATTATCACCGACCGCATTTCAATCAAATACACTTTTTTGGTTCTCTTAATGTATTTAAATCTAAACCAACAATTTCAGAGATTTCTTCAAGCGTTTTAATCGCTATTTTGATTTGTATGGTTTTTACAACATGTTCAATGCCTTTTTCAATATCTTGCTTGATACCCATCTGGATTCCTCTGTTTGTCGATTCTTCTCTCAACACTTTCACTCTAATTAAGCTTTCATCAATAGCTTTTTAATTGAATCTTCACTTACCGAGAAGATTGATGCGATACTTGAAATACTGAATCCTTTATCCATCATCGTTTGATACATTTCTTTTCGGTTATTCTTACTGCCTTGTTCAATACCTTGCTCAATTCCTTGTTCGATTCCTTTTCTTATTCCTTCAGCTTCCCATTCTTTTGACTTTACTTCAAGCCATCTCTTTTCAGCTTCACACATTTCAATCTCCTCCTTTTCCTCTAATTCTTCTAAATCCAACCATTCTACATCCGTTAATGTCTTGACGACTTTTAATACACTGCTCTTCACAAGTCCAAAGCTATTACTCTTTCCTTCATAAATAGACTGATCATAAATACTTCGACATATGTAGAATAGATTATGTACGTCTTCTTCATTAAAATTATATGAAGTATTTCCTGTGATTTCAATCAGATTCATTTTGTAGTCATGAAAATAGGATTCAAACCTTTCATCCACTTCTACAAGCTGGGAAAGCTTATTTGCAGCATTTCAAGGCCTTTCTCCTGTATAAAACACAAGAATATGCACCATGGGTAGTTTTTCTTTAGCCTTATTCTTCTTTAACTTCTTTAACATTCTGTCATACGCTACAAACTCATATGTTGCAGCTCTTACAACCATTGAAGCATCCACATAACTTTGATTCTCAATAATGAATGCACTATAAAGATTTCCATCATTGTACTTACGAATTACATCCACATGCTTTTCTAACTCCATATTCACATCATTCATCTCAGAATCGAGTTCTTCACAATTCTCTGGTTTAAGAACTCTTTCTCCATCAAAGAAATATGCATTAAAGAAGGCGACAAAATAGGAATTGTTTTCCAAAAAATCCTTCATCATTTTGTCTTTGGTTTTGTTCATTTTATTTCATCACCTCTATATTCTTAAACGTTTTTTTTGGAGGTTTTTCGAGAAAAAATGCATATTTTGATAATTTCACATAATTCAATCCGATTTCACAAGATTTACCAAAGTTATAAGAAAATTATGACAACATGGAATGATATTCTATAAGTGCCTTAAAGATAAGGCAATGAATATAGAAATAAACCAATATTCATATCTCTCTCCTAAAAATAATAATAAACAAAAGAAACCATTTTAAGACGCCAACACTTAAAATGGTTTCTTTATTTGAAATCTGACTTTTTGATATATGCATAACTATTTTTATATTTAGAATTTACATTCAAATCATTATCTTTGACAGGAGCTTCACTCGATATTTTATAGTATCCAATTTCATTCTTTAATATATGAATTGATACAATATTTCCCTTTTTATATGTGTAAAGAACATCTTTTTTATTTGGTGCATATACCTTTAAATCCTTAGATAGTCGTATTGTCTTAATAGGATTCTTTTCTTGGTCAATACCACCTTCATCTAAGTGATAGTAGAAACTAGCTGCTTTTTCACCCCAATATGGATCGGATGCATAGTTGACATTTATACCACTTGCCTTATCACCAAACCACGAACCATGATATCTTGAATCATTTGGATTTAAGTATCCTTGTTGTAAAAAATTATAGGCATGTTGTTTTACACATTCGGCTAATGAACTATATTGATTCGCATTATCTGGATTTTCATCAATTGCCGCATGCCCAAATAAATTATGATATTCAAGCGCATACTGGCTAAGTCCAAGACCACTCTCATTTAACGCTAGGGCGTACATCATAGTCGCATTGATTGAATATTTGTTTTGAATTTTAAAGAATAGATCTGCCTGATTATATAGAACAGACTCATCACTAACACCATATTGATCTAGATATGCATTATATATAGAATTATTTAAATAGGAAGTAGTTCTATGAGGAATATATTGATAATAATTATAGTAAGGATCTTTATTAATTTTATTATCATTAACTAGGTTTTCATAGTTCGTATAAAAATAGTGACCATCATATGAATAATAGATTGTATCTTCCTTCATGAATTTAGGAGCAGGACCAATCGCAATAGAATTCACATTTCCTTGAAAAAGATCTGTAGAAATTGTATGAATAAGGGAATGGTTATAAACATAATATGTGGATAAAATATAGGAGTCGTTATATAAGTATAATTCAACATTATTAATATCCGTCCAAGCTTGAACCCCGCTGATTTTAAAGTGAACCTTCTTTCCATTAAAGCTTGTTCCTAGATATTGAGCATCTGCACCATAATTTCCGTTCACATACCCTGTTTCTTTAGTATCTGTAGTGTATTCTGTGTTTTGGGTTACATCCTTCGTCTTTAAATTCACGATTCCTGATTTAAGTCGTAATACTTTACCATCTTCATTTTTTATACATGTATATTTAGAGTCTGTTGTATCCATTTTTAAGGATGCAAAAATATAATGTTTATAAGAAGCTTGCACTTCACTTGTGCTTAAATCCTCGACATAGTATTGTCCGTCTTCTGTCATTTTTAAAATGGTAAATGGGATAACGACAAATACTAGAATCAATAGAATAATAATAAGCTTAAATGATGTCTTTTTAACTTTTCTTTTTCTTTTCATATCTCATATTATACTCTTATCTTTAAAAATTGCGTAATAGGACAATTTTCATCGACAATAAGTGTTCTTTATATTAAAATAGATGGGGTATATCGCTAAAATAAAGCGTTTTTTAAGTGGTAAAACACTCAAGATATAAAAATTATAGAGAAAGGATGTATATTTATGGCAAAAATGGATGAGCGTTTAGAAAAAATGGTTGAACGTTATCGTGAAATCAATGATTTAATGATGCAAAGTGATGTTGTATCAGATCGTAAGACAATGGCAAAATTGGGTCGTGAACAAAATGAATTGACACCTATTGTTGAAACATACGAAGAATATAAAAAGGCAGTTGAGGAATTAGAAGAGGCTAAAGTCCTTTCTAAAGAAGAGGATAAAGAAATTCGTGAAATGGCACAAATGGAATTGGAAGAATTAGAACCAAAAATCCAAAATTATTTAGACCGTTTAGAATTGCTTCTAGTACCAAAAGATCCTAATGATTCGCACAATGCGATTTTAGAAATTCGAGGAGCCGCTGGTGGAGATGAAGGAAATATCTTTGCCGGAGACTTATTTAGAATGTATTCAAAATATGCAGAAGCAAAAGGATGGAGAACAGAAGTCATCGAAATGGAAGATAGTGAAGCTGGAGGATTCTCATTAGTTTCATTTAAAGTGAACGGGGAAGGTGCATACGGAATCTTAAAATTCGAATCTGGATCTCACCGTGTGCAACGTGTACCAAAGACAGAATCACAAGGTCGTATTCATACTTCTACCGCTACAGTATTGTGTATGCCAGAAGTAGAAGCTGAAGATTTTGATATCGATATGAACGATTTGGAAATTGAAACAATGCGTTCAAGTGGAGCGGGAGGACAGCATATCAATAAAACCGATTCAGCTGTACGTATCGTCCACAAACCTACTGGTATTGTAGTTAAGTGTCAGGATGGTCGTAGTCAGCATGAAAACCGTGCAACTGCCTTAATGACAATTCGTGCTCGTGTATATGAAGAAAGACAACGTGAATTGGATCAAAAGAACGAAAAAGAACGTCGTACAAAGATTGGTACTGGAGATCGTGCAGAAAAGATCCGTACATACAACTATCCTCAAAACCGTGTAACAGATCACCGTATTGGATATACAGTCAATCAGTTAGACCGCATTATGGATGGTCGTTTAGATGATTTGATGGCTGCTTTACAGTTGGCTGATCAACAAGCAAAGATTGCTGGAGAAAAAGAATAATGAGTACATATCATTCGTTGATCAATGAAGGTAAAGAACGTCTTTACAAAGCCGGTCAAGGCGAACAGGCAGCGCAACTTTTCATGGTGGAATTATGTCGTCAAAAAGATATCAATTTATATATTTCTATGGATGAAGAAGCGAATGAACAAATTCAAACAGACTATCTAGAAGGAATTCATTTGATGGAAAATGGAGAACCATTAGGATATGTATTGGGATATGAATGTTTTTATGGATATGATTTTATCGTGAATGAAGACGTTTTGATTCCTAGACCAGAAACAGAAGAGCTTGTAGGACTTGTATTATCTAAGTTTGATGATTACTTTGCCGATAAGGATCATGTCAATGTATTTGATGTGGCAACAGGATCTGGTGCAATTGGAATTACGTTAAATCTTGAAGAGCCTAAGATGGATGTGATTGCTTCAGATATTTCAAAAGAAGCTTTAGTGGTTGCACAAAAGAACAATGAAAAACTAGGCGCAAATGTGAATTTCATTTGTGGAAGTATGTTAGATCCATTTGTAGATCGTAATCTACGTTGCGATATTTTAGTTTGTAACCCGCCATATATTCCTAGCGAAGAAAAGATGGAACAAAGTGTTGTAGATTATGAACCGCATGTAGCTTTATTTGGTGGAAATGATGGATTGAAATTCTATCGTGACGTATTTGAAAAAGCACATCTAGTATTGAATGAAAAAGCTTTTCTTGCCTTTGAAATGGGATGGGATCAAGGTGAAGCTTTATCAAATTTAGCTCGTGAATACTTTGAATCAGCAACGATCACTGTACATAAAGATATGTCAGGAAAAGATCGTATGTTGACGATTGAATTATAATTTAAAAATTGTTGAGCAATACTTTTGAAATATTGAAATGAATATGCGATAATATATGCATAAGAGGAAATATTATATTTCAAGAGGAGGATTATTTATGAAATATAGATGCTTAATTTGTGGACACATTTATGATGAGGAAAAAGAAGGCGTAAAATTCGCTGATCTTCCTGCAGATTGGAAATGTCCAACTTGTAAACAACCAAAAGAAAAATTTGTTCCAGTAGAAGACGAAATGACTTGGGCTGCTGAACACGTAGTAGGAGTCGCAAAAGATGTTGATGAAGACATTAAAAATGATTTACGTGCTAACTTCGAAGGTGAATGCTCAGAAGTAGGTATGTACTTGGCAATGGCAAGAGTTGCTCACAGAGAAGGATATCCAGAAGTTGGATTGTATTATGAAAAAGCAGCTTGGGAAGAAGCAGAACATGCTGCAAAATTTGCTGAATTATTAGGCGAAGTTGTTACAGATTCAACTAAGAGAAATCTTGAAATGCGTGTAGAAGCTGAAAATGGTGCGACTGCAGGTAAAGTTGATTTAGCTACTCGTGCTAAAAAGGCAAACTTAGATGCAATTCATGATACAGTACACGAAATGGCTCGTGATGAAGCTCGTCATGGTAAGGCATTTGCTGGATTATTAAAACGTTATTTTGGTGAATAATAAAACCACATAAAAAAGCATAAACTGGCTGGGGCTTAAATGCCCTGGCTTTTTTATTGCCCGAAGTGATCACATGCAAGTTGTCATTTACTTTGTCACTTTGCAATATTACAGCCGATTGTTTCCCTTGTATTGTCACTAACAAAGTTGTCACTTTGATTATAGCACCGCAATATATACACGTATAGGGCTAATAATGTATACGTATCATTTTATATATGAAGGTTGTTTTTATTTGTTTTCTGCAACCTTTCGCACACAAAAAAAGACTCAAGCATTTTCAAGCCTGAGTCCTTCTCCTTTATTATACCAAAATGTAATTATCCGTATAATGCTTTTTATTCTCTTTCCAAGCCTCTGGGTTAAAGTAATTCTCAACATCCTCGGGCTTAGCAATATTGGTAATGGTATACCCATCATCATTCTTGTAGATCTTTGGAACCTGTACGTAACAGACCTTGACACCACAATCCTTGTGATACAACCAATAAGAATACATCAGTTCTTTTACGTCGCATACAACATCCACCAGAAAACCGTCATTGACATCGTATGTCGCAATCGTCTGCTGTCTAACACATCTTACTACTTCTTTGTTTTTTGCCATATTTTTGTCCTCCTTTTGGCTGATGAATACGAAAAAAGCGCGACACGATTTCGTTATACAAGATTCTAAGTCTTGTTGTTTCGATTTCGTGCCACGCTTCAAATGATCTTATACAGTACAGGACCTACACCGCTTTACGGTGCCTGCACCTACCTAATAAACGCACGTTACATTGTTTCGTTATTCTAAATTTTTTTGTTCCAATTTATAATTTTGCTTTTTCGTATTCTCTATTTATTGTCCGGTAAGTAACTCCCTTACCTTGATTACATTATAACATACTTACTCGGAAAGTCAATACATATATATCACTTTTATTTGATATATTTAACACTTCTTTGTATAAGTGTTCACAAAAAGCACTCTTTGAGTGCATAAAAGCATGTATAGGGCTAGTATGTGTATGTGTAAAAAATATTCTTGTACGTCATTGGGCGTATGAGTTACCGATTAATCAGCGACCACACATATATAATTATATAATTATAGGTAGCTGGGATGTTTAACGGAGTATTTGCGCAACGAATTAAAATGTATAGACTACTCCGCTATTCGTTTATGTTTAATTATCGCGGGCTATAAGATGTAAGGCTGAAAGATCGGAGTCTTTGTATCGGTCGAAAAATTTGCAACCGTACAGCATTGTCACTCCGTTTACGAAAACACCGCTTTAAAAAGTCTGTTGTGTTTTTGTAACCCCGATTCCGTATCTCCTATATAAAGGAGACTCTGTTTTTCTGTATCTCCTTTATAAAGGAGACTAATCTCCTTTATAAAGGCGACCACACATATATAATATATAATATAGGTAGCTGGTGTGTCGCACGTGGTTCTTGCACATCGGATGAACAAAAACTTATACTGCCCAGCGTTTTTTTGATTCGCATAAAATCGTTTGCTATCCCGCTTTGACAATCAATCGTTCAGCGGTTGCTGTTTATGTCGCTTGCGCGACTCATAAGGGTAAAAAAAGCGGGGGCTTGTTTGCATATCCCATAATTGGTAAAAAGTCGTAGATTTTGCCGTTTTTGCAAATTTAAGCCCGGATTTTGCGGATTTCTTGCAAAAAACCTGTTTAAAATGCGATATTTTGCTATTTTTAACAGTTTTCGCGAGAAAAAGGCATATAGTGCCGCGGTGCGGCGCCTTCATGAAGGAGAAAAAAGCTTTTTCCTTCCCTATATAATGCAGGACAAGCCCGCCTCCGTTTTCATCTAATGAAGCATTAACCGCTTAAGCGCAAAAAAAGCCCCGGCATAACGCCAGGGTCTGTTTTTATTTGAGGCTAGTAATCACATCGACGACCTTTTGCAACTGGTCTTCCGTTACAACATCGTCTTTTATCATGTCAACGATTCTACGAAGTACTGGTTTCGATTTCACAAACCGTCCGATATCTACAATTTCAAGATCCTCAGCGGTGCCAGTGAGATCATACTGGGTAACGCCTAGCACTTCAGCTGTTTTTAAAAGGGTTGCTGTACTCATAACATAGCGGCCGTTCACATAGGCACCAACTTGCTGTTTGGTAGTCCCAAGCGCTGCGGCAAGATCTACTTGCGTGTGTGGTACTCCAGCTTTACCAGTTTTTTTATTTTCTGCTAATATACGGCGGATGTTATCGCCAATAAGATTTTTAGTCATGCCTATGCACCTCCTCTTTATAAGACTATTATACACCCAAAGAGTGTTAAAAGCAAATACTTATATCTTGTATATGAAAAATAATTTAAAAAAGTAATATAAATGCATTGACATTTTGGACAAGCGATGTTATACTAATAATGTAATAAAGGTAGGGGGATGAAGCAAAACCCATATCTTAACAATTGAATAAGAGAATACGTAAAAAGCAAAATTATTAAAAAATCGGAACAAAGAAGTTTATATACGAAACAATGTAGCGTGCGTTTAATTAGGGTAGACGTTGGCACCGGAAAAAGCGGTGTAGGTCCAGCGTCGTAAAAGTTAATTTAAAACATAAGCGTGGCACGAATAATCGAAACAGCAAGGCAAAGATCCTTGTATGATTGATTATCGTGTCGCGCTTTTTTGTATTCTCTCAGCCAAAAGGAGGACAAAATCATGGCAAACGAATTTTTAAAAGACTTAGCAAAATCTGACGCAAAAATTGACAGAATCGAGGATCAATATCTATCGCAGATCTTTGCAGACGATGAAGAATTCAACCACGTAGAAGCGATAGCGGTTGAAAGAAGTATTGAAGCGATTGAAAGCTGTAAGACAAAAGCAGAATTTGAAGCAATTGTTGGGGAGGCGTAAGAGATATGAAAAAAAGAATGATCTATTACACATCAACTGAGAAGCACGGCGCCGTGATGGCAATAGAAAGCGGGGCAATGCTTGCAAATACTTATGACATCGTTATCTTTGCCAAGCAGCGTGAAGCGGAAGCATACGCGGCAAAACGCGACGGCAATAAAAAGTCACAAAGTAGATTATGGTAGCTGTAACACAGCCTCAAAGAATTTCTGACATATATAAAATAGGACAAGAAAAAAAGGAGAACGAATTATGGAAAATAAAAAAAGCGTATTTGAAACGTTAAATGCTATCAACGTAAATGACATGGTTGAGAAAAAAAAGACAGAAAAAAGCACTCTCACATACCTTAGTTGGAGTTCAGCTTGGCAAGTCGTGAAGGAGAAATTTCCGGATGTCGAGTACGAAATTCTGCGTAACCCGGAAACAAATCTTCCGTACTGGTACGACCCACTCACTGGATACATGGTTTTTACTAAAGTAACTATCGGGGGTCAGACTCACGAGATGTGGCTACCGGTGATGGACGGGACCAATCATGCGATGAAAGCAGAACCCTACGAAGTTCAGACTAAGTATAAGAAATTCACAGTACAGGCTGCGACGATGACCGATATCAATAAAACGATTATGCGTTGTCTTGTGAAAAACCTCAGTATTTTTGGATTAGGATTGTATATCTACCGTGGTGAGGATTTGCCCACAGATACAGAACAGGCGCAACCAGCACAACCCCCTAAGCCTGTTGAGAAACCAGTACAAAAGTCAGCGCAGTCACAAGTGCCAGTAAAAAAAGACACAAGACTTATTACAGCAGAAATGGTTGACATCATTAGAAAGATAGTTGGAGAACATGGTGTAACAGGGGATTTTATTTGTGAATCCTACAAAGTTTGTAAATTGGAGGATTTAAGAATTTATCAATTTAACCATATTAAGCAAAATATTGAAAAATTAAAAACCATGTTTGACGCAAAAAGAAAAAAGCGTCTTGCAGACGTCGTAAAAAATGCGGACATCACAGTGGACCCGGCAGCTGTAAAACCAAAGGATATGGGAACAACGTTCGGTGACGTGATTTTGCCACAGCAACCACAAGAAAAAAATGAAGGTGAAGAGGTAAGCCTCGAGAGTCTAGGCTTATCGCCCGCAGACCTGGATGCACTCACTGAGTGTGGCAATGTGTTTAATTAGGAGGTAACAAATTATGGCAACAAAGACTAAATCAAAATCTGATATTGGTAGGTCGAGTAAGCGTAAAGGAAAGATTGGTGAGTTAGAGGTTGTTAACTTACTGAAAGCGGCTGGCTTCAATGCCCATCGTAGTGTGCAATATTGTGGCGCTACAGGAGATGCCCCTGACGTAGTCGTTGAGGGCCTCCCTCTTCATATCGAGGTCAAGAGGGTTGAACGGTTGAATCTAAAGCAAGCATACCAGCAAGCGGTACATGATTCTAAAGCAAACGGCAATAATGAAATTCCAGTTGTTTTTCACCGGAGGTCGCGCCAGCCGTGGATGGTTACCGTCAGCCTGAATGATTTTTTAAAGCTTTATAAAGGAGAGATTAACAAATGAGAACGAAGAGAGAAAGTCACATTGGCGATCATACAATGGAAAAAGGTACCGCAACCGGTCTCTACCATAGTTTGTCAGTGGATTTATGCTTAGATCTCGGTGGCGATGTTGTGGCCGCGCTAATCATGCACCACATTCATATGAATGTTAGAAGCCGATTAGCTGATAACCTTTTAGAAAACGGCGTGCCCTGGTTTGAATGTAGTTACGTCGGTATATGTAATTACATGATAGAGTTAACCCCAAAGCAAGTAGAATGCGGGATCAAACGCTTGAAGGAGTGTGGGTTAATTAAAGTTGTTGTTAGTAACAAAAAGAACAAGTACACATTAACTCAGAAGGCTTGGAATTACTATCCTCTGACAAAGGAAGAAAGAGAAAAAATCAATATCCCAGGTGCTGAAAATGCGGAAGAAGAAAACAACAGCCCTAAGCCAATCGATAAAAAAGTAAAACCGTTGGTTGTAAGCAACGATGCAAAAGAAGTTATTGAGTACGTAAGCCAGAAAGTTGGTAAGCATTACGACTATGCAAACTCTTATGTAAAAAACATTAACTCTCTATTTGCAGCTGGATATACAAAAGCAGACATGATTGCTGTAGTTGAACATAGGTTTGATGATTTATCTGGCACCAAAGAATTTAATGTAATGATGAATCCATCAAAACTGTTTTTTATCAAAACTTTTCAAAGCTTTTTGGATGATGCAAAAGGCGATAGTGATATCACTATGACAGAGGAACAATTAGCCAGGGATGTTAAAGAAAAGGAGAAATACCATTTAAAGCAAGCAGAGTTATGTAAGTGCGAAAAAATTATTTTGGGAACGGGATCATGCGATAACTTACCGTTTGACCCTACTACAGATGCAAACACAGAAGAAATGATGCATGATAGGGCACGTAAACAGCGCTATCACTTATCTGAAGCAAAGAAGTTTAGAAATATGGCTAAACTTATTAAAGCACAATCAGTTAAATAACAATATTGTTAAATATTGTACAAAATATGGACGGGACATACCCGCAACAAAGAAATATAGATCGTAACAATAGAACGCCCTAGGCGAGGCGTTAAATAAAAATTATTATCAGTAATAATAAATAGGAAGTAACAAATATAGGAATAATCGCAACAAAGAAAAACACACTCTTAATATGGAGTGATTAAATATATCCCGTCCTTCATTAAAGGAGGACAAAACAATGATACGCAATAGACAAGCACAATCTCAGTTCTTATCATACGACGGAATTTGTTATGACAGCAGAGATTTTGAGGATGACCCATGCGGTAGGATACACCCGATGGATATTGATATGGTTTTACTTTTTACAAGGGAAAGGCATAAACAGATGCACTATGCGCAGGCCATACTGCTTTATGAAGTAAAGTACAAGACTAGCCAGCTATCTATTGGTGAGGAGATCACATACTGCAGTATTGCAGATTGCATTAGTGACTGTGGCGGTTTAGGTGTTGTCGTGGTCATTAGTCACGATGTAGACGTCCCAAAAGATGTAAATTGTGCGGAAGCGATAGTCACCAAATTCTACTACGCAAAACACCGGAAGTGGTATGTACCTGATCGAAAAATTACAGCGAAGCAATTTACAGATATGTTTTTAGTACGTGCAGGACTTAAAAAACAAGGAGGTAAAGCATGATGGAAACAACAGTTAATAGTGGCATGACAGTTGAAAAACTTGAGGCGTACCGAGGCTTGACCTCTGAAATAAAAGGGTTAAGAGAACAGATCGATTCTCTCTATGATACGTATAGAAGCCCGCAGCTTATGAGTGACGGAGGCAGTCACTCAATGAGTGTTGGAAGTCCAACAGAAAGTGCTGTAAATAAAATAGTTACGCTGAAAGGAATTTATAGTAAAAAAATTGAGGAAGCGTCGGATCTACTGTTAGAGGTTGAAAATTGGCTTTCAACAGTGGAAGACAGCGAAATTAGAAGCATCTGCAGACATCACTATATTTTAAATAAGTCCTGGCAACAAACGAGTGTAGTCGTATACGGTTATCCGTCATATTACAACAGCAGAAAAAGAATCATGCGGTATTTTGGCCGGGAATCATAAAGGGAGGCGACGATATGAGTGAAAAAGTTAATGTATTAGATACAACTTATACGATAAATAAGATTAAAGAAAAAGATAAATTTATGATAGAAAACAACCTATGTGGCTATTGTGATTTTTACGAAAAAAAATTGTGGCACTTGCTAGTGATACCACAAGCGAAAAAGAACGGCACGAATTAGCCCACGCATTTCTCTATGAGTGCGGGTTAAACGACTCTAGCGACTGGGCGCGCAATGAAGAATTGATCGACTGGTTAGCAATACAATTCCCAAAAATCAACGTACTATTCGAAAAAGCAGGCGTAACTTCATAAATATATAATTGTGTTGAATCGTGTAGACGGTTCAGCACTTTTTATTTGCCACGGCATTGTATACGAAATTATGATAAAATGGTATAATTTTACAGTAAAAAGGCGGAATGGAATATGAAAACAAAACAAATATTAATAGTAGGGGCATTAGCCCTTAGTATGGTGTTATCTGGTGGAATGTTGACAGGATGTTCTAATTCTTCAAACACAAAAGACACAAAGACAACAGAAGTAGCTAAGAAAAAAGAAATAAAGACTCTTGGTAAGAAAACCAAGGATTCAAAATCTTTGAAATTCACAAACAGTACTGGAAAGAAAATCACAGTATTTGAAACAAAATCAAGTTCAGAAGAGAACTTTTGTGATAACTTGTTGGAAGATGGAGATGCTGTGAAAAACAAAGAAGAACGTACTTTGTATTACACGGTCAAAGAAAATGATAAGTTGGACGTAAAGGTTGGATTGCGGGACGTGGACAAAACATTCGTATTCAAAGATGTAGATCCAGCAGATACTAAAAAGGTGGATGTTTCTTTAAAGGATGATAAAGTCAATCTAGATGTAACGAAAAAAGATGGCAGTACTGTCACTTTGACACCATCTGAAGATTCTGCAAAGACAGAGGAAGAAAAGAAAGATGAGCAGGAAGTAAAACAAGAAGAAAAGAAAGAGGAGAAGAAGGAAGAAACCGCAAAAGCCGATTCTTCTAACAAATCAAATTCTTCAGAATCAAAGAAGAATAACACAGCTTCAACTTCGAACTCAAGTTCAAACAAGAACAATTCAAGCTCTAGCAGTTCCAAACCTTCTTCTAAACCATCAAATAACAATAGTTCAAACTCAAATAGTTCAAAACCAGCTGAACATACACATAACTGGGTTGCACAGTACAAGACTGTAAATGTGCCTGAAAAAGGACACAACGAGCAGGTTTTGGTGCAGGCTGCCTATGATGAACAGGTTCCAGTTACAGAAATGAAGGAAATATGTGTAGGTAATCAAAGTGGGTTACAAATAAATGGCGATCCAAATGAATATTTATTAAATAATTCTAATGGAGATTCAGGGTGGCATTCTGAATGGCGTGAAACAGTTGTGGGATACAAGACTGTTCATCATGATGCAGTCTACGAAACAAGATATGTGGTCGATTCACCCGCAACGACAAAGCAGGAATTGACAGGCTATAAGTGCAGCAGCTGCGGCAAAACGAAAGCTAACTAAATATAGATCAAAAGGCAGAATATAGGAACTCAGATTGAGTACCTTTTCTGTTTTTCACACGCAATAAAACGGGGAGTACCCATACTATTGCACCAAAAGAAAGTAGTTATAAGAAAGGGTGGCGAAATAATCAGCACTTCAAACAATGAAAACATTATGCAAGGAATATTATAATTCTGAAATCGTACCGACATTATTTGAGTATGAATTTATAAAATAACCACTACTACCCCGGCTTATATAGTCGGGGTTATTTTTTTAAACTCGTCCAAACAGTCAATATTATACGTAGTATAATGATAATGTGAAAAAAGACAAGGAACAGAATCCATGTCTTTTTTTATTTATAGGGCGGCTAAATTCCATTTTCCTCCTTTCCCTACACGGTGTAGGTTTTTTATTTTTTTGGCCGTCCTATTTTTAATAAAACGAGGATACACAGATTTAAAATAAGAAGCCCGGGGATAAATTCCCTGGGCTTTTTTTGCGTAAATTATAGATGCACTAATTCCAAAAGTGCGCGGGTACGTATTGAGTATTTATCGCGCGCATTAAGTGTTCAACTTTTTCATAGAGTACACGTGCGCGATACAGTACAACACAGGACGCGAAATCCGCCCGATATAACGACTTTACTTATTACCCTATAACTTGTTAAGACGGTCGCGTAAAACATCAATGCCGGGCTTGCTGAGGGCCACGTAGTACTTGTGAGTGACTTGTGAACTAGCGTGCCCCATTTGCGAACAGAGAAGATATTCAGGCGTATTCATTGCGGCCATCATTGTTCCATAGGTATGTCGTAGCCAGTGATATTTAAACTCTAAGCCCTCTCCCGCTAATTTCTTGCTGTGGTATTTCATAGAATTGTTAGTCTGTATTTTTCCGTTAAGCTGGCAGTTGACGAGGGAAAGAGAAGAAAGTTGTTTTCCGTCTATGTCTATGATCATTGTTTTATTCTGTTCTCGTTCTGCTTCATTTTCGAGGCTGTCTATCTTCTGTCTTAATTCTCTAAGATATAGAACTAACACATCGGGAATAAAAATGGACCTGACGCCGTTTCTCGTTTTCACAGGAACTAATTTAATCAGTCCTTCCTGGTATTGCATTTGGCGATCAATTCTAATTGACCCATCGTCTAAGTTTACATGGTCCCATTTAAGCCCATAGCATTCATTGATACGTAGGCCGCAGTATCTCCCCAACATGTAGGCTGTTTCTGCGTTTGTACCTTTGAAGTACTCATCAAGTGTGTTTAATTGGCTTTCATTAAAGAAGCGAATGTCGTCATCTTCATCAACTTTCTTATTTGGCATATGAATCTTTGATGATTGCGATTTTGTCATGTGTGCGTGAAGATCAGCGCTTATATATCCTCTGGTGAAAGCCTGCCCATATAATAGGTAGAAAAACTTAATGAAGCTTTCAACGTATCCGTAAGAATAGCCTTCCTTATAATATAGGTCTGATAGAAAATCATTAATCTCTGCTGCCGTAATTTTCGATATAATGCGGCGCCCGAATTTTTCCTTTACGTGGTTCTCCCAGAGAGAGTCCTGCTTTAATAAAGTAGTATAAGCTTTTCCAGTGGTTCCATTTTTTCTGTAGTCGGTGTATACTTTAGATACAGTCACTTTTGGAAATGATACAGGCTTGTCAATTACTCCGGCTTTGGTTTTCTCAATATCAATGGTGCGGGCGTTGGCGGCCTGTATTCTTGTTTTGAATGGGTTGCCGTTTTCGTCCTTCACTTTCTTACGTGTCTTTTGATGTCCGCCAACTGTTACAACGAATCGATAACCGAAGTTGCCTTCTTCAGTTTGAAAAACGCCTGGATACTGTTTCTTAGTTCGTGGCATATTGTTTCCTCCTTTATGTTCCTTTTTTCGTGTTTTTTGGTGACTTTCTTTGTCACTTTGCAATTTTAAGGAAATTAAAGGCTATGACATTGTCACTCGAAAAGTTGTCACTTTTTATAGAAAAATACCCAGTTTATGCGGGTTTCTAAGCTGCTGATCTTGACGCAATCCATGATATAGTTCATGAGATGACTAAAGATGAAGCTCGTCATGGTAAGGCATTTGCTGGATTATTAAAACGTTATTTTGGTGAATAATGCATTTAGAAGCTTCTGAATCAATCGGAAGCTTTTTTTCATGTTTTCGTGTATAATAAGTTGTGTTTAACGAATATATAGAAAGAAGGATCAAGATGATTGGTAAGAATAGTCCATGTTGGTGTGGTTCTGGTAAAAAATATAAACATTGTCATGAAGAATGGGACAATACAATTAATGTATTAAAACTACAAGGTAAAATAGTTCCTAGTCATAATTTAATCAAGTCTGAAGAAGATATAAAATGGATCAAAAAAGCGGCTAAAATCAATAATGCCGTACTTGATTTAGTTGGAGAAAAAATCTGTGCGGGTATGACTACAGAAGATATCGATAAATTAGTATATGACTATACAACAAGTCATGGTGGAATCCCTGCCTGTTTAGGTTATGAAGGATTCCCTAAGAGTGTTTGTACATCTATTAATAATGAAATTTGTCATGGTATTCCAAGCGAAAAAGTCGTATTAAAAGATGGCGATATTATAAATGTAGACTGCACTACTATTGTACATAAACACTTTGCGGATGCATCTAGAATGTTCTGTATTGGTCATGTAAGTGATGAGGCAAAACGCTTAGTTGAAGTGACTAAAGAATGTCTAGAAATAGGTAAAGAAGCCGTACGCCCTTGGGGATACATTGGAGATATTGGTGCTGCTATTCAAGAACATGCACATAAAAATGGCTACAGTGTTGTTGTTGATTTTTGTGGACACGGTGTTGGTAATGCTTTCCATGAAGATCCATATGTACATCATGTAGGAATTCGTAATACAGGCATGGTTATTGCACCAGGCATGGTCTTCACTATTGAGCCTATGATCAATCAAGGAACGCGTGATTTATACATTGATAAAGATAATGGTTGGACATCTTATACAAAAGATGGAAAGTTATCGGCGCAATGGGAAAACACAATTCTAGTTACAGAAAAAGGAATTGAAGTATTAGCTTGGTAAGAAGTCAATAAAATGACTTCTTTTTTGATGGGGTTTAAAAAAGGGAATATGCAAAAGAGTATGATTGAGGGGAATACTTTAAAACTCATTTTGAATTTTAGTATTCCATTATTATTAGGAAATTTATTTCAACAATTTTACAACGTTGTCGATGCGGCTATTGTTGGGCAAACACTAGGGTCTTATGCATTGGCAGCTGTAGGTGCAAGTAGTAGTGTACAATTTTTGATTCTAGGATTTTGTATGGGAATATGCCAAGGCTTCGCAATTATGATTTCGCAAAGTTATGGTGCAAAAAGACTCGATGAAATGCAAACTTATATCTATGCAGGAGCTGTATGGACAGCTATTACAGCTTTTGTGATATCTATATTAGTGGTTGTTTTTTGTGCAGACATTCTTCATATATTACAAGTTAACCATGAAATCTTTAAAGATGCCTATGCCTATTTAGTTGTCATATTTGCAGGAATACCATTCACATTGCTCTATAATTATTTATCAGCTATATTAAGAGCTATTGGAGATTCGAAAACACCATTTTTCTTTCTAGCTTTTTCAGCTGTTTTAAATATTGGTTTAGATTTTTTCTGTATTCTTGTTTTGAAATGGGGATGTGCAGGAGCTGCCATCGCAACCATTTTTGCCCAAGCTGTAAGTGGTATTTTGTGCTTACTATTGATTGCGTTTAAAGTCAATGTTTTACATGTTCCTAAATCAAGTCGTTATGTTGATAAGAAACATTCGGTTAAATTGTTGGCAATGGGCGTTCCTATGGGATTACAATTTTCAATTACAGCTATTGGTTCAATGGTCATGCAGTCGGCTAACAATGCTTTGGGAACCATTTATGTATCTGGTTTTACGGCAGGTATGCGTATTAAATCATTGATGATGTGTCCGTTTGATGCATTAGGTGCAGCTGTTTCTACATTCCTTTCCCAAAACTATGGAGCTAGCAAGTTAGAACGAATCTATGATGGATATCATAAAGGCGTAATGGTGAGTATTTTATATGGTGCATTCGCCTGTGTCGTAATGGTTTTCTTTGGAAGAATTCTTAGTATGATGTTTGTGAGCGCCAATGAATCACAAGTGTTAAATGCGAGTGCGTTATATTTAAGAAGAATGGGCTATTTCTATCCTATTTTAGGAATTTTAATCACAACAAGAATGTCCGTTCAAGGACTTGGCTATTCTGCTCGAGCTATGCTTGCAGGTTTTGTAGAAATGATTGCACGATGTATTGTGGCATTATGCTTTGTTCCTATTTTCAAATATAATGCGATCACATGGGCAGATCAAACAGCATGGGTTGCAGCTACACTGGTATTAATTCCGTTATGGATCAGTACAATACGTATGGTTCAAAAGAAAATGTGTTGAATTAGAAGTCTAACGACTTCTTTTTTTTGACTTTTAATATCTTTTTCACATGCATCTGATTTAATTAAGGAAAGAAATCATCAATAAAAGATGATTGACACCAAATATGACACCAAATATAATGGAGGTAAAAAGATGTCTTCTTGGGATAAGCTGTTAAAAAGATTTTTAGAATTGGATCATGATATTCGTTTCGAAGAAATAGTTAAAGTGATGAAAGAATATGGATATGAGATCAAACAACCTAAAGGTGGATCGAGTCATTACTCATTTGTAAAACCTGGATGCAGTCGTATTGTGATTCAAAGACATATACCAGGTGTATGTAAAAATGATAAAAAAAGTGATAGAAGAGGAGATGAAGGAAGATGAATCAAAAACTCAACTACTACATGAATCTGTCGTATCGTATGGAAATTGTTGAAGATAAAGATGAAGGAGGGTATGTCTTATCTTATCCGGATTTTCCTGGATGTATGACATGTTCAGATTCATTAGATGACTTGTTAGAACTAGCCAAAGACGCAAAAGAAACATGGATTTTAGGTATGTTAGAAGATGGGGAAGAGATTCCGCTTCCTAGTGATCTACAATCGTATTCAGGACAATTTAAATTAAGAATACCCAAAAGTCTTCATAGATCCTTATCCATGCATGCCAAAGAAGAAGGCATTAGTATGAATCAATATTGTTTGTATCTTCTCGCAAAAAATGATGCGGAATATAAAAAAGAAAGACGTTGATTGTCTTTCTTAAATATAATGAATTTCAACTCCACCAAAATGAACACGACCTGTGATATTTAATGTAGGATAGCCATTGGATGATGGCTGTCCTTTTTCATCAACTCCACCAAAGAAGGCACGAACGTGACTCTGTACATTCCATTCTTTAGGTACATAGAGTTCAATACCTGTAAAATTTCCATCGATTTCAATCGTAGCTTGATTTTGAATAGTAGCCTGATCAAAATAGAGCTTCAATCCTGAAAACTTTGAATCAATGGTCACATATTGTAAATCATTGGTTTGAATATATTGAACTTTTGCACCAAAACTAGAAGTAATATTGATGATTGAATTTGTAGAATATTCAATATCTTCTATTTCAATGTGTCTTTTTTTTGGATGAATAATGCTTGTAAGTCCCCAAGCTAATAGCCAAGTAGCTAATAATAGAAGCCATAAAGAAATATCTTCAAAACCTAAATCTTCTTTGAATAAATAGAAAATAATCGCAATCCCAAATAAGGGACTGTAGAAGCTTCTTTCTTTGATTCCATCGATAATAACAGATAGACAGATTAGAGTTCCAATAATTTTCCATAGACTAAGGTTAAATTGAATGATTCCAAATAAGTTTCCAAAAATTAATATGGCACCTAGAATACAAATTATGCCCCAAAACCAATTTCTTTTCATAAATGATTCCTTCTTTCTTTTAATACTTTGTAGTACATTCTTGATACATAGACTTGTTTATGACTATTTTGAAAAGTAATGAGATGACTCGATACAGAATGCGACAGTGAATAAATTTTTTGAATATTCACTATTGTAGATTTAGAAATTCTTAAAAAGGAATTCGGCAATATATTTTCTAATTCATACAATTTCTGTGTTGTAAAAAACATATCATTGGCTGTATGCGCATATACCCTTCCGTTATCACTTTCAAAGAACAGAATCGCATCTAAATCTAGATAATACTCTGTATCTTGTTTAAAGAATTGTATACTCGGGTTTGATTTAAAATTGGATATCAATTGTTTCAATTCCTCAGTATATTCTTTTGTATGTATGACGATTTCATCTTCATTTAATGAATCATCAATTTCTAGTTTTACTTTCATGGCCTTATTATTTCATATGAATATTTAAAAGTATAGTCTTGAAAAGTAAGTGGTTAAAATAGAAGGCTAAGTGGTCAAAAAAAAGAAGTGAAAATTCACTTCTTTAGTGGTCTGTATAATGTTGCCTGCAACTAATTATATATATAGCTCCTTCATCAAGTTTATATATTAATCTATCTTTATCATTAATTCTGCGACTCCAAAAACCTTTAAAGTTTCCAATCAAAGGTTCAGGCTTACCAATACCTTCGTTACCATTCCTACAGATATCATCGATAAGTTTATTAATTTTTTTTAATGTTTTTTTATCTTCTGTTTGCCAATAAATATAATCTTGCCAACCATTGGGAGTAAAAAGTTTATTCATCATCTTCTACCTGAATCAAAGGATGAGACTTTGCTAATCCTTCTTCTAATTGCTTTTTAGACTCCATCAACCAATCGTAATTTGCTTTATCTTCCATGATATGAAGATTTTCCATTAAATTGTTATAACCTTCTTCAGACATCATGACTACATTTTTGTTATCTTTTCTTGTCACAATGACAGTTTCATAATTGTCTGTAACATCATCCATATAAGATTTCATGTTTTCTCTCAAATGTGTATAATTAACAGCTATCATATTGATGCCTCCTTTTATAAGTACAATATCCTGTACTTATATTCTAACTTATGATAAAGGTTTTGTCAAAATTGAATAGAGACTAGTATTAAAGTAAAGAGAGATAATTTTTGTTGGCATAAATACGAAATTGAAACCAATAGTCAAGAAAAAAGAAGTGAAATTGATTCACTTCTTATATAAGTTCTAAATGTTTAAAGGCATTGTACAAACCATTTTCATTTACGAATTTGGCAATCTCATCCATACATTTGGCATCTAAACACTTGTAAGTACCTTGAATTGTACTTTTATACAGATCCATCAATTTATTGGCGATTTCCTTAGATTGATCCTTTTCGTAAAAAGGCACATTCGCATCAACCAAGTTTTTCTCTTCCATCTTTTCTTCTTTGGCAAGTTCAACCTTTAAATCATTGAATCCATTCAGTCCAATTTTCTTACAAAAACGATGAATTGCCGGTTTTGATACAAACACTTCTTTTTCTAAGTCTTGTATTGTACTGTTTAATATCACTTCTTTATGATTCATTATATAATTTCCAATACGAACTTCAACCGGAGTTAGGTTTTGGCTTAACTAGCAATTTGGTGACTTTGCTATAATTCTGCGTTTTATCACTTATGC